>BNJU01000707.1_pt1:237500-316882 | contig 316882 bp, 317 predicted proteins | sample 8539281 | NCBI WGS metagenome assembly BNJU01 (sample SAMD00202456, study PRJDB9452) | human saliva metagenome | isolation source: human saliva | place: Japan
CTTTTTCACCTTTCCTTCACAGTACTCGTTCACTATCGGTCTCACGGGAGTATTTAGCCTTACCGGATGGTCCCGCAGATTCGCGCAGAATTTCACGTGTTCCGCGTTACTCAGGATACCACTACGTCTCGTCATGCTTCGAATACGGGATTATCACCCTCTGTGATTGTTCTTTCCAGAACATTCTTCTCACAATCTAAGTACGACAGCGTGGTCCCTACAACCCCTGCTAAGCGTTGCCACAAAGCAGGTTTGGGCTATTCCCTCGTTCGCTCGCCACTACTAGGGGAATCATTATTTATTTTCTCTTCCTAAAAGGTACTAAGATGTTTCAGTTCCTTCGTTCGCCTCACTACTTTTTGTAGTGATAACAGGTCTTCAACCTGCTGGGTTGTCCCATTCGGAAACCCTTGGATCAAAGGTTATTTGCACCTACCCAAGGCTTATCGCAGCTTATCACGTCCTTCATCGCCTCCGTGAGCCAAGGCATCCGCCATGCGCCCTTTCTTACTTTCTTCGCCTTCTCTGTAATTGCTTACAAAGAATGTAGCTCATACTTTCAGCTGTTGTGTGATTCTAAAGAATTTGAAGTTTTTTCTTCAATAATTAGAATGCTAATTCTTCCCATTATAGAAAGAATAGTTCTACATTACAGTCTTGCTTGTGTCAATATGTCAAAGATCTTATGCTGTTGATCTGTGTGTTCTGAGGCGATGCCTCAGAAGCAGATGACAGCGAAGTGGAGAATAACGGATTCGAACCGTTGACCCCCTGCGTGCAAAGCAGGTGCTCTAGCCAACTGAGCTAATCCCCCAAGGGATAGAGAAAGTATCAAAGGACTTTAAGTCTGTCACACAGGCTTAGCGCCAATGTGTAGTCCCAGGCAGACTTGAACTGCCGACCTCCACATTATCAGTGTGGCGCTCTAACCAACTGAGCTATAGGACTGAGTTGGAAGAAAGCACTGCGGCTTCTCATGCCAGACTTCCTTTCTCTTATTCTTAAAACAGTGTCAGTGAGTACAAGAAGAAAAACGAACCAAAGGTTCTTTTATTTATCTTGATTACCGTTAACTTGTGGACATGTATACTTCAATACTTATCAACTAAATCAACTAATAAGCGAACTCTCCAGAAAGGAGGTGTTCCAGCCGCACCTTCCGGTACGGCTACCTTGTTACGACTTAGCCCCAATCACCAGTTTTGCCCTAGGCCGATCCTTGCGGTCACGGACTTCAGGCACCCCCGGCTTTCATGGCTTGACGGGCGGTGTGTACAAGGCCCGGGAACGTATTCACCGCGCCATGGCTGATGCGCGATTACTAGCGAATCCAGCTTCGTGGGGTCGGGTTGCAGACCCCAGTCCGAACTGGGACCGGCTTTCAAGATTTGATGCAATTTGCATTACACCGTCCCTCTGTACCGGCCATTGTAACACGTGTGTAGCCCCGGACGTAAGGGCCGTGCTGATTTGACGTCATCCCCACCTTCCTCACACCTTACGGTGGCAGTGTCTCCAGAGTGCCCAGCTTAACCTGATGGCAACTGAAGAGAGGGGTTGCGCTCGTTATGGCACTTAAGCCGACACCTCACGGCACGAGCTGACGACAACCATGCAGCACCTTCACAGAGGCCCCGAAGGGCGTCATTATCTCTAAATCCTTCCTCTGCAATTCAAACCCGGGTAAGGTTCCTCGCGTATCATCGAATTAAACCACATGTTCCTCCGCTTGTGCGGGCCCCCGTCAATTCCTTTGAGTTTCACCGTTGCCGGCGTACTCCCCAGGTGGGATGCTTAATGCTTTCGCTTAGCCGCTGATACCAGGTACCAACAGCGGGCATCCATCGTTTACTGTGCGGACTACCAGGGTATCTAATCCTGTTTGATACCCGCACCTTCGAGCTTAAGCGTCAGTTGCGCTCCCGTCAGCTGCCTTCGCAATCGGAGTTCTTCGTCATATCTAAGCATTTCACCGCTACACGACGAATTCCGCCAACGTTGTGCGTACTCAAGGAAACCAGTATGCGCTGCAATTCAGACGTTGAGCGTCTACATTTCACAACACACTTAATCTCCAGCCTACGCTCCCTTTAAACCCAATAAATCCGGATAACGCCTGGACCTTCCGTATTACCGCGGCTGCTGGCACGGAATTAGCCGGTCCTTATTCGTATGGTACCTGCAAATAGGGACACGTCCCTAACTTTATCCCCATACAAAAGCAGTTTACAACCCATAGGGCCGTCATCCTGCACGCTACTTGGCTGGTTCAGACTTCCGTCCATTGACCAATATTCCTCACTGCTGCCTCCCGTAGGAGTTTGGACCGTGTCTCAGTTCCAATGTGGGGGACCTTCCTCTCAGAACCCCTACTGATCGTCGCCTTGGTGGGCCGTTACCCCGCCAACAAGCTAATCAGACGCATCCCCATCCATTACCGATAAATCTTTACTTCAAATCTGATGCCGTCATCGAAGACTATGCGGTATTAGTCTGCCTTTCGGCAGGTTATCCCACAGTAATGGGAAGGTTGGATACGCGTTACTCACCCGTGCGCCGGTCGACGTCCAAAGAGTGCAAGCACTCAATGCCGTTTCCCCTCGACTTGCATGTGTTAAGCCTGTAGCTAGCGTTCATCCTGAGCCAGGATCAAACTCTCCATTGTAAAATATGTTTTGGTGATAAGTGATAGGTGATAAATGATAATGAATACCATGTTAACCCAAACGCTTCACCGAGTAATCTCTGTTTCAGAACGCTTATCCTAAAAGTATCAAGTAAAAAGCACCTTTTCTTTTGTTCCTTTAGTTTTGAGGCGATGCCTCAAAAGTAGGGACAACGAATTGATCGGTTCGTTTCTTTTACCCATCCATTTGATATAAAACCAAACAGACGCTTCTTGTACTACTTCTCTGTTTATGTAAATCTTTTCAAAGAACTCTTTCTTTATGTGCTTTAAGTAACTCGCCGAGTGGCTTGTTTTGTAAAGCGAGTGCAAAGGTATACAGAATTTCTCTTCCCACCAAATGTTTTGAAGATTATTTTTCAAAAAACTTAAAAATCAACCAAAGCCTTGACACAAACCAACCAAAACAGCATCAAACACACCCCTATAGCAGTTCAGGAAGCCATAAAAACAAAAATAGCACTACAAAGCCATAAAACAAGAAATAACCCCTTAAACGCAAAATCGAAAACAAGGGAAGTTTCAATTTTAGCCAAAACAACAAATACCTACAATAGAACAAAACTATATATTAATGCCACCAAAGCTGGCGCACCCTGCTTTAAAATAATAGTTGGACTACTTGTAATACCGCCATAAATAGCCACCAATGCTACATACGTCAAAAGACAACGCGCCCAAAACAAATCATTCGTAACCCAAACTGCTATTAAAATCAGCACTGCCAATAAAAGATTATAGACACCTTGATTTTTAAACAACGTAGATACAGATGGGCGACTTAATTCCTCCACTTCCATATTAAAAGTATGCGCAGTTGTTCTCGATTCAGTAAATATCGTTTCAAGACACATTATATATATATGTGTTCGACAGCTACCAATGTAGCTAAAATCATAAAGTAACATCCATATACAAACCTTATATTATATATAAAGAAAATCTGCATCTTGTCAATATGGTATAGACAAGATGCAGACTTATATTTATCAACGTTTTCTATTCTATCTATGCAGTAAATACCACAATGCCTCTCCAAGACACTTTCCACAGAAATAAATCATATATATGGAAAGTGCAACCAACAACCACTTATATAATTATGGGTATTGCAGGAGTATTCCGAACAAAACGTTTTTACTCATCAACAGATTACTTTGTAGCCTTAGTCTCTGGAGCCTCACCAATGAGATCCATAAACTGATCAAGCTTTGGAGTAATGATAATCTGTGTACGACGGTTGCGCTGCTTACCCAACTCAGTATCATTAGTTGCGAGTGGGTTATACTCACCACGACCACCAGCAGTCAAACGCTTAGGATTTACACCGAAGCGATCCTGCAGATACTGTGCAACAGAAGCTGCACGGAGACAAGAGAGATCCCAGTTATTACGGATATTCTTCATCTTGTCTGTAGTAGTGTTGATAGGCACATTATCAGTGTTACCCTCAATCAGCACATCATAATCTTTATAATCAGTGATAATCTTAGCAATCTTGCTCAATGTCTGCTCAGCACGATCATTCACCTCATAAGAACCACTCTTATAAAGCATATTGTCAGCCAAAGAGATATAAACAACGCCCTTCAGAACCTGTACATCAACCTCCTTCAACTCCTCACGGCTCAAAGAACGAGTAAGATTGTTTGTCAACACCATATTCAGTGAGTCGCTCTTAGACTTCACCTCAACCAAGTGACGGATATACTGATTACTCTCGTTAATCTGATCAACAAGTTTAGAAATGTTGATATTGTTTGAATTGGCATTTCTCAAACTGTTATCAAGACTACCCTGCAACGCAGCAGCACTCTCTCTTGCCTGAGCCAACTGATCTTCCAAGCTCTTGATACGTGCATTATTGGCAGCAATCGTTTCCTTAGCATTCTGATAATCTGCCGTCAACTGATTATTCTCTGTACGACAATTTTCCAAATCCTTCTTGCTGGCACAGCTACTAAATGCAAGTGTACCCAACGCTAAAGCTACGATAAAAAGATTCTTTTTCATATTTACTATTTTATTTTGGTTATTATTCTACTTGTAATAGATTCTTCCTAACATAACGTAAAAAGAAATCAATTCTACGGTTTTGAAACCTGCCCACATTATTATATAACGACGCAAACAGGTACACAAAACTAACCTCATTACACAGAATGCGGTATATCTATTGCAAAGATATTATAAAGACGTGTAAAACAAAGAGTTGTATAACGAGTTTAGACATTTTTAACCTGAAACTTACAATTAATGGAACTTTTTGATGAAATTATACAGAATAAACAATTGGAAGATACAATTACCGAGAGACAGGTTTTTCGAGCAAGAAAGAACATAGGAACATAGGAAAAATGTTGGTTCTTCCGTTAAATGCGCGGATGCTTTTCGTATTGCTATAACGGAAGAACCGAAGTTACTTATTAAACAAAAAAATATAGCTAAGACTGTCAACTATCTATTTTTTTTATCATCCTCTGACACTGAAAACCTTTTCATTTTAAGACTTCGAAAATCTGTAGACAAGGGTTTGAAAAATTATTACATAAATTCAAATGAGAAATCTGTAAATAACGGTAAAAGCATATACACGGAGCAGGTTTGTAACCATAAGGAAATCAATAGGTTATAAAGTAGATAAGTAAAAGGTGCTTAATTGGACTTCAAAAGGGCGTTAGTTAGCCCCCAAAAGAGCATCTTTTGCAAGTCAATTAGCCGTCTTTTAGAATACAAAAGAGCATATATTGATTTTGACCTGATTAAAAAAATAGTTTACAAACATCGGTCAAAAAGAGCATAAACTTCTTGTAGGCGGCGGATAGATATAGTATCAATTTGCATTTTATCTTGTAGCCTATCCCCATTGAAAAACCATTTAATTTGGGATAGTCATACTAAGCAGATGTATAAGCCTTATTCTATTTTCAATCTATACATTTAACGGAAGAACCAATTATTTTCATGAAACGAAATTCAAGACAACAAATACAACTTTAGCAGGATAAGACATACAAAAACGAGTCTGATTATTTATAATACCTAAGAAGACTAAAAAACACTGGACAAAAGGGCAGTATATCCAAAGAATATCGTATCTTTGCAAACAGAAGTAACACCAAATTTTATATACAGACTATGATTCTTTTCTTCAGAACTCAGTCCAAAAGCGTGATTGCCACAGAAGTCAATCATGCATTGTCCGACGCGGAAATCAACGAACTTTGTTGGCTCTATGGCGATGCCACCTACTTGCAGAACGAAGAGACACTGCAGGGCTACTATGTGGGACCACGCCGTGAGATGATTACTCCTTGGAGTACGAATGCCGTCGAGATTACTCAGAATATGAGTCTTGACGGCATTTTGCGTATAGAGGAGTACTTCCCTGTAAGCAGCAAAGAGGCGGATTATGACCCGATGTTGCAACGTATGTATGATGGTCTGGACCAGACTATCTTCACTGTCAACCACGAGCCAGAGCCTATCAAGCGTGTGGAGGACTTAGAGAAGTTCAACGAAGAGGAAGGTTTGGCACTCTCACCAGAGGAGATGGAATATCTCCACAAGATTGAGAAGCAGAATGGCCGCCCACTCACCGACTCTGAAATCTTTGGTTTCGCACAGATTAACTCTGAGCATTGCCGCCATAAGATTTCGGTGGAGAGTTCGTCATTGATGGTAAGGTGATGGAGAGTAGTCTCTTCAGCCTCATCAAGAAGACTACAAAAGAGAATCCAGGTAAGATTCTTTCAGCTTATAAAGACAACGTAGCTTTCGCACAAGGTCCAGAGATTGAGCAGTTTGCGCCTGCAAACCAGAGCACATCTGACTTTTTCCGTGTGAAGCCTATCGAGAGTGTTATCTCTCTGAAAGCCGAGACCCACAACTTCCCAACTACCGTTGAGCCATTCAATGGAGCAGCAACAGGTACGGGTGGTGAGATTCGCGACCGTATGGGCGGTGGCGTTGGTTCATGGCCAATCGCAGGAACAGCAGTCTATATGACCGCTTACCCTCGTCTGACAGAAGATGACGGTACAACTCCAGTCCTACGTGATTGGGAAGATATCCTTCCTGTCCGTCAGTGGCTCTACCAGACTCCAGAGCAGATTCTTATCAAGGCATCTAATGGTGCGAGCGATTTCGGTAATAAGTTTGGTCAGCCATTAATTACCGGTTCACTACTCACATTTGAACATCAAGAGAATGGTGAGAAGTATGCTTATGACAAGGTGATTATGCTTGCAGGTGGCGTGGGTTATGGAACTAAGCGCGATTGTCTGAAGGGTGAACCACAGGCTGGTAACAAGGTGGTTGTCGTTGGTGGCGATAACTACCGTATCGGACTTGGTGGTGGTTCTGTATCATCAGTTGATACGGGTCGTTATTCAAATGGTATTGAGTTGAATGCCATACAGCGTGCTAACCCAGAGATGCAGAAACGCGCTTATAACCTCGTACGTGCATTGGTAGAAGAAGACAACAACCCAGTTGTTTCTATCCACGACCACGGTTCTGCAGGACACCTAAATTGTTTGAGTGAGCTTGTTGAAGAATGTGGTGGCAAGATTGATATGTCACAGTTGCCTATCGGTGACAAGACTTTGAGTGCCAAGGAAATCATCGCCAACGAATCACAGGAGCGCATGGGCTTGCTCATTGATGAGAAGCACCTCGACCACGTGAAGAAGATTGCTGAGCGTGAGCGTGCACCAATGTATGTTGTTGGTGAGACTACAGGTGATGCTCATTTCTCATTTGTACAGGGCGATGGTGTAAAACCATTCGACTTAGACGTAGCACAGATGTTCGGTCATTCTCCAAAGACTATTATGAAGGATGAGACCGTTGAACGCAAATATGAGAATGTATCTTATAGTATAAATAAGGTGGAGGAATACCTCCAGCGTGTGCTTCAGTTGGAAGCTGTGGCATGTAAGGACTGGTTGACAAATAAGGTTGATCGCTCTGTTACAGGTAAGGTTGCCCGTCAGCAGTGTCAGGGTGAGATTCAGTTGCCACTCTCTGACTGTGGTGTTGTAGCCTTAGACTATCGTGGTCATAAGGGTATTGCTACCGCACTCGGTCACGCTCCACAGGCAGGACTCGCATCACCAGAGGCAGGCTCTGTCCTTTCCGTAGCTGAATCATTGACCAATATCGTATGGGCGCCATTGGCAGACGGCATGGATAGCTTGAGTCTTTCAGCCAACTGGATGTGGCCTTGTCGCTCACAGAAGGGCGAGGATGCACGTCTTTATAGTGCGGTTAAGGCATTATCAGACTTCTGCTGCGCTATCGGTGTGAACGTTCCAACAGGTAAGGATTCACTGTCTCTGACCCAGCAATATCCTAATGGAGATAAGATTATCTCTCCAGGAACCGTCATTGTGACCAGTGGTGGTGAGGTAAGCGATGTTCGTCAGGTGGTATCTCCAGTACTTGTGAATGATAAGAACACACGCCTCTATCATATTGATTTCAGTTTTGATGAGCAGTGTTTAGGTGGTTCAGCCTTTGCACAGAGTCTCGGAAAGATTGGTAGTGACGTTCCAACAGTGAAAGAACCACAGTACTTCTGCGACTGTTTCGATGCCGTACAGGAGATGATTCGCCGTGGATGGATACTCGCTGGACACGACATTTCAGCAGGTGGTTTGATTACAACATTGCTTGAAATGACCTTTGCTAATGCTGAAGGTGGTTTGCATATCAACCTTCACGACATCAAGGGTAACGATGTAATCAAGAAGCTTTTTGCTGAGAATCCGGGTGTAGTTATTCAGGTTGCTGATGAACATAAGGAAGAAGTCAAAGAGTTCTTGACAGAGAACTGCATCGGCTTTGCTCGTATCGGTACACCAAGTCCTGATAAGCGCACGCTCAGCATTGCTGATGGCGATTGGAAGGCAGAGTTCGATATTGATGCAATGCGTGAGACATGGTATAAGACTTCGTACTTGCTCGACCGCAAACAGAGTATGAATGGCATGGCTAAGAAGCGTTGCCAGAACTATAAGAAGCAGCCAATCGAGATGAAGTTTAATGCAGACTTCACCGGTACACTTCAGCAGTATGGCCTCGATGCAGACCGTTGGAAGACTTCAACACCTAACACCCATCACCAAACACCAAAGGCAGCTATCATTCGTGAGAAGGGTACCAATGGTGAGCGTGAGATGGCTTATGCACTCTATTTGGCTGGCTTTGAGGTGAAAGACGTCATGATGACCGACCTTATCACTGGTCGTGAGACTTTGGAAGAAGTAAATATGATTGTCTTCTGCGGTGGTTTCTCTAACTCTGACGTACTCGGTTCTGCAAAGGGATGGGCTGGTGCTTTCCTCTATAATCCAAAGGCTAAGCAGGCACTCGACCGCTTCTATGCACGCGAAGATACACTTTCATTGGGTATCTGTAACGGTTGTCAGTTGATGGTTGAGTTGAACCTTATCAACCCAGAACACAAGCATCGTGCTCACCTCTGCCACAATACCAGCAAGAAGTTTGAGAGTTCATTCTTGAACTTGACCATTCCACAGAACAATAGTGTAATGTTCGGTTCGTTGAGTGGCAACAAACTTGGTATCTGGGTAGCACACGGCGAGGGTCGTTTCTACCTCCCAGAGGCAGAAGATAAGTATAATGTCATCGCTAAATACAACTACGCTGAATATCCTGGTAACCCTAACGGCTCTGACTATAATGTAGCAGGTATCTGCTCTGCAGACGGTCGTCACCTTGCAATGATGCCACACTTGGAGCGTGCTATCTTCCCATGGCAGCAGGCTTACTATCCACGTGAGCGTCATCAGGAAGAGGTTACACCATGGATTGAGGCATTTGTAAATGCTCGTAAATGGGTTGAAAGCAAACTGTAAAGTTTACCTCTCCCCTATTGAAGGTGTAATAGATTAGCACACCTTTAATATATATATAGACTACACTGAGAAACGCCCTCATCTGAGTAATATTACCTAATAGGTATATGTGAACAGATGGGGGCGTCCGTAGCTCTCAAACATTGATTTCACTATAAATAACAAGACACAGTGGACAAAGATAACATTTCATCAACACCCAACACTCAACACCCATCACCCAAAGGCTTCTACTGGGAAGCTTTCAAAACCTTCTTTAAGATTGGAGCCTTCACACTTGGCGGTGGATATGCTATGATTTCAATTATCCAAAATGAAGTCGTAGTGAAGAGAAAGTGGATTCCAGAAGACCAGTTTGTTGACCTGATAGCTGTTGCACAAAGCTGTCCTGGTGTCCTTGCTGCAAACATCAGTGTCTTTGTAGGATATAAGATGCGAAAGACACCAGGTGCACTCGTCACTTGTTTAGGTGCTATTCTCCCCTCATTCCTCATCATTCTTTGTATAGCTCTCTTCTTCCATCAGTTTATGGACATCCCATGGGTGGCAGCAATGTTCCGCGGAATACGCCCTGCAGTGGTTGCCTTGATAGCTGTACCAACCTTCACATTGGCTAAGAGTGCTAAATATCATTGGCAAACTGTTGGATTCCTATTGTTACCGCCATTGCCATTTGGCTGTTAGGTGTCAATCCTGTTTACGCAATTCTTACTGCAGGATTAGGTGGATTCCTTTATGGGAAGTTTATTAAACCGACGGAGTGAGAAAACCTCCCCCAGCCCCTCCAAAGGAGGGGAGAGCCTAACGGGATATAACTTCGCAAAAGAAATAGCATACGAAACTTCCGAAAAAGAAGAGAGCCTAATAGGCTAATTTCGGAAAAACAGCACACTAAAAACAGACTAATAACAGAAATAACAACATGATATACTTAGAACTTTTCTATACATTCTTTATCATCGGACTCTTTGGATTCGGTGGAGGATATGGAATGTTATCACTGATACAAACAGAAACGGTTGTGAACCATCATTGGCTTAGCTCTGCAGAGTTTACCAACATCGTTGCTGTATCACAGATGACGCCCGGACCTATTGGTATAAACTCGGCTACCTATTGCGGTTATACAGCTGTACATAATGCAGGCTTTGGCGCAGGTATGGCAGTATTGGGTAGTCTCACTGCCACCATAGCCCTTGTACTTCCATCGTTGATAATGATGATTCTTATCAGTAAGATGTTCCTCAAGTACATGAACACGCCTGTTGTACAGTCAGTCTTTGCAGGTCTGCGCCCTGTTGTCGTGGGTCTATTAGCAGCTGCCACCTTATTATTATGCAATGCAGATAACTTCTCTGCACCAAGTATTAACCCTTGGCAGTTTTGGATTAGCCTATTTCTTTTTGCAGCAACCTTTGTCGGTACAATGTGGATGAAGATTAATCCTATCCGCATGATATGTTATGCGGGCATTGCTGGAATAGTATTGCTGTATTAAAGAGACCTCATCCCCCAGCCTTTCTTCCATAATAGAGGAAGGGGGAAGACCACTAACATCGAAATATTTAACTTTAAAGTGACAATATAGAATTACGCAATATCTACCGTGGTAGGTATTGCGTAATTTCATATCAGGATATAGTAATCTCATCAGAACACATCCCTACAAATCAACTATTGGTGCTTACAGCATCTAATAACGCTTGCCATAGCCCTTTATAACCATCCTTTATTCTTGTGTTAAGGCTTAGCACCAATGGTGTTCATGCTTAGCACCAATGGTGCGGAGCCTTAGCACGTGAACAAATTGTAGTAAAGAACCGAGTAGCCTACTGTAAAATGAACTGCAGGAAAGGGAGAGAAAACTGCTAAAACTTTGTGAATAAGCGGCACAAACAAACAAAAATCACGCAATACTTGCTATAGCTTGTATTGCGTGATTTCGTCTTAAGATACTATTAACGGACTTTTCAATAGGATTAGATCCGTTAAAGAAAACTTATTCTTACATAAGATGCAACCAACGAAGAATGTCGTTAAGGTTGGCAAATATCATAAGGAGGATTAGGATGGTTATACCAACATACTCCGCACGTACCATGAACTTCTCTGATGGTTTACGACGAGTAATCATCTCATAGAGAAGGAATACCACATGACCACCATCCAAAGCAGGGATAGGAAGAATGTTCATGAAGGCAAGCATGATACTCAAGAAGGCTGTCATTGACCAGAACATATACCAGTCCCAGAATGGAGGGAAAAGACTGCCGATAGCTCCGAAGCCTCCAATACTCTTTGCACCATCTGCTGAAGCAAGGTAACGGAAGTTACCAACATAGCCACGCAGTACGTTCCAACCATGCTTTATACCTGCAGGGAAACTCTCAAAGAAGGAGTATTCCTCCTGTACAGGCTTATAATAACTTGCCAATGTTGACTGCAAAACACCCAACTTCAAATCAGGTGTCAACATAAGTTTTAATGTATCGAGCTTTGCTGCGCCCTTATGCTGAACCGTCAGTACAACAGAACGAACTGCAAGAGAATCCTTATGGCTATTCTTCACTGCTAAGACATCACTCAAGACACCTGTCTGATAATTCATATCTGTCCATGTTTCAACAGGCTTTCCATTGATAGACTTAATGAGGTCGCCTGCCTTAATACCTGCTTTCGCTGCTGGTGTATCACCCAACACGCTATCCACCTGTGCAGGAATGAAAGGTTCTGCAAACAAAGGACGTGTCTTAATCATTGAGAGCATATCCAAATCACCAGGCAGGGTAATACTATGTTTCTTACCATTACGAAGAACATCTACACGCTTAGCCTGTGCTATCTGACGGAAGAAATCACCATTCACATTCGCATACTCACGGAATGCGCCTTGATCTGTTCCCAACATTACATCGTGGTCTTTGAAACCCAAAGCCTTAGCCTCAGCATTGAAACGCATACCCATATTCATGTCAGACACCTTGAAATAGCTGTCTCCCCATACAAACATCACCATTGAATAAATGAAGAGAGCGAGGACAAAGTTGACCAACACACCACCTATCATAATCAAAAGACGCTGCCAAGCTGGCTTTGTACGGAACTCCCATGGCTGTGGTTCCTGCTTCATCTGGTCGGTATCGAAGCTTTCATCAATCATACCAGATATCTTACAATAGCCACCAAGTGGTAGCCATCCCATACCATATTCCGTATCGTCTTTCTTAGGTTTCCAACTGAAGAGTTTACCTTTCCACTTACCGATGCCCACATCGAAGAATACGAAGAACTTCTCAACGCGAACACCGAAAAGCTTCGCAAAGAACATGTGTCCGCCTTCATGCAGCAGGACAAGCAGAGAGATTGCCAGAACAAACTGGAGCAATCTGATCAGAAATGTTTCCATTGTTTATCTATTCATTATTTATTATTCATAATCTCAAGTGCTACACGACGTGCCTCAGCATCCGTCTGCACATATACATCATAGTCTGGATTGCTATCAAAAGCAACAGTTTGCATTGCCTTCTCAATGATGTCGCCCATTGCCAAGAAACTACAAGCCCCCTTACGGAAGCCTTCATTGACTATTTCGTTGGCTGCATTGACGATACAAGGCATATTACCACCCTTGTTAATAGCTTCGTATGCCATTGCAAGACACTTAAACTTCTCTACATCAGGTTCAAAGAACTCCAATGGTTGACGGAAGAAGTCTAACCTATCGCCCCCTAATGGCAAACGCTGTGGGAATGAAAAGGCATATTGGATAGGTAATCTCATATCAGGAACACCCAACTGTGCCTTTACACCACCATCACAGAACTGTACCGCACTGTGAACAATAGACTGAGGATGAACCAATACTTGTATTTTATCAGCAGGTACACCAAAGAGCCACTTAGCTTCTATCACCTCGAAGCCCTTGTTCATCAAAGATGCAGAGTCGATAGTAATCTTTGCTCCCATATCCCATGTTGGATGTTTGAGCGCATCGGCTGCAGTAACACTCTTCAACTGTTCATGGGTAAAGGTACGGAATGGTCCACCAGAACAGGTGAGAAGAATCTTCTCAATCTCATTCGCATCTTCACCAACTAAGCTCTGGAAGATAGCACTATGCTCACTGTCTACAGGCAGGATAGGCACGTGATACTGCTGAGCCAACTGAAGAATCAACTCACCAGCTACAACAAGTGTCTCCTTGTTCGCCAAACATATCTTCTTCTTTGCTTTGATAGCGTGGATTGTTGGAGCAAGACCCGAATAGCCAACCATCGCTGTGAGTACCATATCTATTGATGGTGACTCAACGATGTCCTCCAAAGCTTTGCTACCTGCATACACCTTTACGTCAGGCATATCAGCCAACTCTTGCTTCAAAGGTTCATAATAAGCCTCATCAGCAATGACAACTGCAGCAGGATTAAAGCGACGAGCCTGTTCAGCAAGTTCCTTCCAACGATGATTAGCAGTGAGTGCATAAGCCTCATAGAGCTCTGAATGCTGACTGATAACATCAAGGGCTTGCGTACCAATGCTACCTGTTGAACCTAATATACAGATTTGTTGTTTCATTAATTCTTTTAGTTTATGTTGCGATTCAGAGGTCAAGTAGTCCTGCTGGAATCCGCATCGTAATCGTCTGTGACGCTATGTCTGTCGCAACAATAAGTTCGTCAGTGGCAGGAATGAGTATTTCCTCGCCCTCAGGTGTACTCACCTCAAAGAGCGTATTGACAGTTGTTTCATCTATAGCAACAATCTTGCCAATCACATTATTCGTTGCTTCATCTATCAAGGAGTAGCCTACAATCTGTGCCCATGACACATCATCTGTCCCTTCTTCTGCCAACTTACGTGGGAAATAGACAATACATCCAGTCAGTTCGCGTGCTTGTGCATCGCTATTGATGTCACAAAACTTCATCAGGGCTATCTCGTCAGAACGGAACCGATATTCCTCTATAAAGAAAGGAACAAGGATTCCGTCAATGTCCAATATCAGGTAATCGGCATCTACCACGTCAAAAACGTCATCGGAGAACTGCAACTGCAACTCTCCGTGTACGCCATGTGGCTTCCCGATACGCCCAATCTTATAGACTTCTTCCTTCTTTATCATCTTTTCATCTTATATCAGTAGTACTGATAAAACTATAGCTTATTTCAATTCCAAATTGTTTTTTCAGTAAAACGGTCGACCCTTTTGCCCAAAACCGTCTACCTTTTTGAGGAAAAAGGTCAACCTTTTTGCGAGAAAACGTCAACCCTTTTGCGAGAATAGGTCAACCCTATTTATCTAAAATACACAACACACTCTTTCAAAGTGCGGTTTTAGATACGATGGGACTAACAAACCTCTGCTCGCTGAATCTTTGCACCAAGGGCATTGAGGCGTCCTTCGATGTTCTCATATCCTCGGTCAATTTGTACTATATTATCAATACGACTTGTTCCCTGTGCTGTCAGTGCAGCGATAAGCAGTGCAATACCCAGCACGAATATCAGGACTTGACATACGACCCGCACGGAGTTTCTTGGCATTATCGTGACCAACAACTACGGCACGGTGAGGGATCACAGAGGATTATCTGTGCACCCATGTCAATGAGTTTATCCACGAAGAACAAGCGACTCTCAAACATCTTCTGGTGGAAAAGTACACTACCCTGTGCCTGTGTAGCAACAACGAGAAGCACAGAGATAAGGTCTGGTGTCAATCCTGGCCATGGAGCATCACTGATAGTCATAATCGTTCCATCAATGAAAGAGTCTATCACATAGTGGTCCTGACGTGGAATGATGAGGTCGTCATTATCTACTATTATCTGTACACCGAGACGGTGGAAGGTGTCGAGTATCAATCCCAAGTTAGGAACGGACACATCCTTAATGCGAACACCATCACCAATCATTGCAGCAATACCAATGAAAGAGCCTACCTCAATCATGTCAGGCAGGATTCTATGATCAGCAGAATGTAATTCCTTCACGCCCTCGATAGTAATCAAGTTACTGGCAATACCGCTAATCTTTGCACCCATTGCATTAAGCATCTTACAGAGTTGCTGGATATAAGGCTCACAAGCTGCGTTGTAAATTGTTGTTGTTCCTTCTGCTAACACTGCTGCCATGATGATATTCGCAGTACCCGTAATAGACGCTTCGTCTAATAGCATATAGGTTCCAACAAGCTTATCAGCCTGTATCTCATATACATCACGGTCTTCAACACGCCCAAAGTGTGCACCAAGATTCTTGAATCCAAGGAAGTGGGTATCCAAACGACGACGACCAATCTTGTCACCACCTGGCTTAGCTATCGTAGCCTTACCAAAACGACCTAACAATGGACCTATCATCAATACACTACCTCGCAAAGAAGAGCATTTCTTTACAAAGTCGTTACTCTCTAAATAATCGAGGTTTACCTCGTCTGCTTGGAAAGAGAACTCATTAGGAGCAAGCTTCTTCACCTTTACCCCAATATCTTGTAAGAGTTTTATGAGGTTGTTCACATCGAGGATATCAGGTACATTACGTATGATAACCTCTTCTGATGTCAATAATGTTGCGCAAATCACCTCCAAGGCTTCATTCTTTGCACCTTGTGGAGCAATCGTGCCACTCAGCCGATGTCCACCTTCTATGATAAAGGATTCCATGTGTCGTTATTTTACTTTTTCTTCTTATTACGAGGCTGAGCAAACTCTCTCGCATTAATTTTCTCAAACTTGAATGTATCAAGGTCCAACTGAATCTTACCGTCTGTAAAGCGGGCAAGATCCGAAGCTATCTTCTCATCATCACAAGTACCATGTCCCCACTGCATCAGACTACGTTTCATCTGATTAGCAACAAATCGAACGAAAGCATCACGACGTGCCCCAGGCTCCATTGTTTTCAATTCCTCAAAAGCTTCAAAGAGTAATCGCCCATAATGCCTTACTGGAATATTTGACATGGGATAGCTCATTGGCTCTGGCTTAGTAGCTATCTTCAAAGCCTCTGACACATCGCAAGGATAGTCAATATCCAACTCAAAGTTAGCCATCAATGCCAAATGATCCCAGAGCTTTTCCATGTGGTCAAAGTTACCACGATTCTGGGCATTCATCCTATCCATAATGGAAATGATGGTTTCCGCACATCGCTGACGTTCTTCCTTTGTAGGAAGCCCAATGGCATAATCCACCATGTTTTGTATCTCTCGCCCATACTGTGGCAGTATGAGTCGCTCTCGCTGTGTGTTATAATCTAATCCTTCTATATTCATTGAAATGATGAATGTTTCATGTTAAGTGATGACGGCAGGCCTATTATAAAGCCTTATCTACAGCAATGGCTTTGCCTGCTTAGCAACAAAGTCCTTGAGATAGAATGGAACGAAGTAAGCTACATCCTCAAACTTCTCTTGTGCAATACGCTTCTCTGCCAATGGGAACATGTTCTTAGCCAAAGCATCAATGCCCTTGATTAGGTGTGCATTCGGATGATTGATCGTCTCCATACACTTCTCTGCGCCATTACCAAGAAGTAAACAGGACCACGATCAAGATATTCCTTGTAGGTATTCTCATCGACTACATCTGCCTGGATGCCACGAACTTCTTTCAAAGCACGATCATACACAGCAGAATAAACTTCCATACGGCGCGCATCAATCATTGGAATGAGAAGCGCATTTTCCTCTATCTCCTCATGATGAAGCAATACTGGCACTGCCAACAGCTCTAACGTAGGTACTGCCAACAACTTTACTCCACGACCATAGCAGATTCCCTTTGCCATGGAAACACCGACACGCAGACCAGTATATGAGCCTGGGCCACCACTAACTGCCACTGCATCCAATGGCAAGTTATTATTATCAATGAAGGCAAGAGCCTCATCGACAAATGTTCCTAACTTTTCTCTATGCTTAGGATCGAGCGTATCTTGCTTATCGAAAATACAAGTTCCATCCTGACTTACTGCAACAGAGCACACATTTGTACTCGTATCAATATTTAATATACAAGACATAAAAATCAATTATGTTCTAAATAACTTGCAAATATACTCTTTTTATTCCACATTTTTTGTACATTTGCAAAAAATTAACGCGAAAAGCTCATGATACTATCAATGACAGGCTATGGCAAAGCTGTTGTAGCCTACAAGGAAAAGAAAATCAATGTTGAGGTGAAATCACTTAATAGTAAGTCACTCGACCTCTCAGCACGCATCGCACCCCTCTACAGAGAAAAGGAAATGGAAATCCGTCGTCTTCTTGCACAGAAGCTGGAGCGCGGTAAAGTTGACTTCTCCCTATGGGTTGAAAAGGAGTCTACTGTTGATGCTACTCCTATCAACGCTGCTCTTGTAGAGAACTATTATAAACAGATCAAGGCTATCTCTGCATCTACAGGTATCCCAGAACCAGAGGATTGGTTTACAACACTTCTCCGCCTACCTGACGTAACAGCAAAGACAGAAGTTGAGGTTTTGGATAACGAGGAATGGGAAGTAGCACAGCAAGCTATCAACGAGGCTATTGAAAAGCTCATCGAATTCCGTAAACAAGAAGGAGCTGCTCTACAAAAGAAGTTTACTGAGAAGATTGACAATATCGCTAACCTTTTGAAGAGCATCGAACCTTTTGAAAAGAATCGTGTACCAAAGATTAGAGAAAAGATTATCGATGGTCTCAAACAGATTCCAGAGGTTGACTACGATAAGAACCGTCTTGAGCAGGAGCTGATTTACTACATCGAGAAACTTGACATCAACGAGGAGAAGCAGCGACTGACAAACCACCTCAAATACTTCCATGAAACAATGAAAGAGAGTGGTCATGGTGTTGGCAAAAAACTCGGTTTCATCGCACAAGAAATGGGTCGTGAAATCAATACCACAGGATCTAAGAGCAATCAAGCAGAGATGCAAAACATCGTCGTTAAGATGAAAGACGAGTTGGAGCAGATTAAGGAACAGGTTTTGAACGCGTTGTAAACGCAAGTTAACCAGCCTTTTTAAAGTGACTGATAATGCTGTAATAAGCTACATTGCACTAATTTGAAACAGCATTATCAGTCACTTCTATCAAATCTTTTCTTCACGAAAAAGAATTATTTATTTTCACGAAGAAAAATATTTATTTTCATGAAAAAAAATATTTTCTTTCATGATAATAATTTGAAATTAAGACATTGTACCGTTTGAAAAGGTCATTTATAACTATACAAAAAAGGCTTCTCTAACAACATAATTCATTTAGTTTAAAACACTCATACTATCCTATATTCATCCAATATGGTAATAACAAAAAACACCACATCAAATATTCAAGATTCTGCCTGCGGCAGATTACTCATCCTCTCTGCTCCTTCTGGTGCAGGTAAGAGTACCATCGTTCAGTGGTTAATGAAAGAACATCCTGAACTAAAGTTGGCTTTTTCTATCAGTTGTACTACCCGTGCACCACGTGGTACGGAGCAGGATGGTGTAGAATATATCTTCCTTTCACCTGAACAGTTCAAAGAGAAGATTGCTAATGGAGAGTTCCTTGAGTATGAAGAGGTTTACGAGGACCGCTTTTATGGTACGTTAAAATCACAGGTAGAGAGCCAGTCTGCAGCAGGGCAGAACGTTATCTTTGATGTTGATGTGAAGGGTGGATGTAATATTAAAAAGTTCTATGGCGACCGTGCTTTAAGTCTTTTCATCCAACCTCCATCAGTAGAAGAACTACGTCGTCGCCTTGTTGGTAGACAAACTGATAGTGCAGAGGCGATTGAAAACCGTCTTGCTAAGGCTTCAGAGGAGCTTACCTTTGCTGAGAAATTCGACAAGATTATCGTCAATGATGATCTTGAGAAAGCAAAGCAAGAGACTTACAAGATTGTGAAGGAATTTTTAGAGGGATAAAGCCTCCCCCAACCCCTCCGAAGGGAGGGGAGCCTAACTGCGACTAAGTAAGAAGTAAACATTTATCATAAAACTTAGTTTCTCCCATATTTATTCGGACATATAAGGCTATTATAGCAAACAGTCAATAACAGAACAGTTAAGAGCCTCGAAACACCGTCATGAAACCATCATCTCACTTCACCACTATTAGCACTCCCCTCCCTTCGGAGGGGTTGGGGGAGGCTTTCCCTTCATCAGGGGAGGCTTCCATCGGCATCTTTGGCGGTTCTTTCAATCCCCATTCACAACGGACATATAGCCCTTGCCAAAGCCTTTCTTGAAAAAGAAAACTTAGATGAGGTGTGGTTTATGGTATCACCACAAAACCCTTTCAAGGTGAACCAGCAGCTTTTAGCTGACCATCTTCGATTGGACTTAGTACGTAAAGCGACTGCTGATAACCCGCATTTTAAGGCTTCGGACTATGAGTTCCAACTTCCGAAACCTTCTTATACTTGGAATACCCTACAGCATCTCAGCCATGACTTCCCAACTCATCGCTTCACACTTCTCGTTGGTGGTGACAATTGGGAAGCCTTCGATCGATGGTATCATGCAGAGGATATCCTCGCCCACTACCCTATCGTGGTCTATCCACGACATAACCAAAGAATCTCAGAAACATCACTGCCCCATGGTGTCACTATTCTTCAAACACCTTTTATTGATATCAGCAGTACAGATATACGCCAACGAGTGAGCCAAGGAAAAGCTATCGATAGTTTGGTACCTTCGGCTATCATCTCTGATGTTCAACGCTTATATTAAGCCGCATCACATGAACGATTTGCAACAGTAGATTATCCACATTGTATACTGACAAGCAAATAATCGACTAATAATAGGATGGTTTTACTAATATGCAATAGCGACTATTACTCCCAAATTAATTTTAGTTTTAGTTGCTGTCATTTTAATATTTGGATGATCCCTTTTGATTATCAAGATGTTAAACGCATATAAGGGATGGCAGACATGACAGGAAAATCATTCTCATATCAAATAGAGGTAATAAGAAAGTATAACAAACAAGAGGGCTGGGAGCACATATTGGTCCCCAGCCCTAAAAGTTTACATATAAAAGAATAATTATCAAGAACGAGGAGGATTAAGTGAGAACGAAGCTCTCTAAACAGTCCATCACCTTATATTATATCTCATTCTTGAGTTTCTGGAAACGTTTCTGACACCGTTTCTTATAATTGTATTTAAAATATGCTTTTCTATTTTCCGCATATTATAAGTAAACGAGAAGCAAACCTTATCAAGCCACTTTGTCTGCTCGTCCGTATAGATAGAACGAGGAATCCTTACAAAATAAAGGTCAGCTATCGTATCGAATGCCGAGAACTGTCGATGATTTCGCTCAAAAAGCCAAACTTCAGAATAGAAACGATTGGTAGAGATAACCGCTTTGTCAAAGTCTGGGAGTGTCCTTATATAAGCCGACTTAGCCCACCAGAAACTACCAGAATACATTGTATAGCTGCATGGTGGCCATCGATAACAGCTATAGGTATCGTATCCTTCATTCAGAACATTCACGGCAACCTTCCACTTATCAAAGATGAAATATTCCAACATCTCTCTCCCAAGCCTCTATCTTCTGCTTAAAAGAACAGAAGAGACGGTCGTTAGAGGTTAGCGACTGGTAAGAGATACCCTTCGTATGGAAGTAATAGAAAAGACAATCCTCCTTTTCAGACAGTTGCTTAATAAACTCTAAGGCAGGATACTCATACCGCTTAGGGTCAGTGACATTGGATATTATCACGAGCTTATCACTATTGATAATACGCTTCAAACATTCCACATCTGCTTGATTGCCTGCTATACAACTCACAAAGAAAGTCGTTGTCGCATCCAGCAGACCGCTCTTACGCAGGTTATCAATCTGCCTTCTCACCAATGGCTCCCATCCAGTGTCTAACATGACATGATAAACACCATAGATAGGCAGCTCATTCTTAGGGTCACCCTCCCATCTTCGCAAGTCTTTTCGGTCGTAGACATGGAAGAAGCTCTCTCTTATCCGTTGCAGAAAACTACTCATACCAGTTCTTCCTCCATTGAAAGGATGAGTCGACGGAACATCTCCTTTAACCCATAATGAGGTTTCCATCCTAACTCCTGAATACGCTGTGTGGCAAGTCTGAGCTTTGTTGTTGGCGAATATCCTAAGCCTTCTTGTGGCTGTATCACCACCTTTACTCTCTGAGGATTAAACGTTGAAGCAACCAACTCAGCCATCTCACGGATAGAGATATAAGTGTCTTCGTTTGCTACATTGTATGCCTCGCCATCCTTACCACGCAAGAGAATATATAGCATTGCCATGACGGCATCTATCGTATAGCAATAGCAACGACAGAGTTCGCCTGTCGTATGTAGAATAATATCCTCATTCTTCATAACACTGCGTGTAAACTGTGCAAAGACACGATTATCATTACCATTCACACCAGCACCGAAAGTCTGTGCCAAACGTGCCACCTTCACATGGACACCATACTCGTCTGCATAATTATGGCACAATGCCTCGGCAGCTCTCTTTGCTAACGGATAACTGCTACGAGTTGCCATTGGGTCAAGGTACCCCTGCATATCTTCTGTGAGTGGGCATCGGTCGTCAATGACAGTACCATAGACTTCTAACGTTGAGGCTAACACCATTGAACTTACTCCATTCTGATGGGCGTAAGACAATAGGTTTTGCATACCGCCATAGACAGTATTCATCGTCTCGACAGGATGTTCAACGAAATCTTTTGAAGCTGTCGGGGCAGCAAAATGGAAGAGGTAGTCTATCTTTTTCGTAGGTGCGAATGGTTCAACACAAGAGAAGTCATAGGAATAATAGCTGATTTCATCGCTTACCAGACCAAACATTCTCTCTGCTTTCTGCACGTTCCTTACAACAGCCACCACGTGTAAGTTGATACCTTTTTCTATGCGTAGAGCCAACAGGCAACGTACCATACATGCGCCCAACAAGCCTGTTGCCCCTGTTACAGCAATCGTCTTCCCTTCCAATGCTGCCGAGAAAGGAAACGTATCAGCAAAATAGCTTATATCTTCTTTTAGTATTCTATCCTTCATCCTAACCTATAAAGTTATAAAAATCCCCATTCCATCGACACATAACAACAACTTTACAATCCGAATATCTGCTGATCCTCATGCACCTTCACCATCGCACGCAGCACGAAAAAGTCTGTTGGGGTTGTAATCTTAATATTTTCCATCGGTCCGATAATCGTCGCTAACTTATAACCATAGTGGCTCATCATCGTACAAGAATCGATGAAATCGGCTTTTCCTTCCGCCAAGGAGCGTCGATGTGCAGTAATTATATCGACCAAACGGAAACTCTGTGGTGCACGAGCAATGAACGAATCGGCACGTGAAGGAATCTCCAAAGCATCGTCAGCCTGCTTCACGATGAGTGTTTCTGTTGCTGGGATACAAGTGATACAACTCCCGACTTCTTCAACTTTCTTGATGTTATCTGTTATCGTCTCTTCTGTTATCAGCGGACGAACACCATCGTGAATAAGCACGGTTGTATCTTCATTGCTTACACCCTTACTCTGCGCATATTCCTCTGCTGCACACAAGCCCTTGTAGATAGACTCCTGTCCAGACTTTCCACCTGGTATTATCTTCACTACCTTATTAATCTCAAACTTACGGAGCTGCTTCTCAAGGAAAGGAATCCAACTCTCAATACATGCTACTACGATAGCATCTATGTTCGGATGATTATCGAATAACTCTAATGTATAGATGATTATCGGCTTTCCATTTAGGTCAAGAAACTGCTTAGGGCGCGACTTCGTGTGCATACGTAGTCCAGAACCTCCTGCAAAGATTACTGCTATGTTCATAATTATATTTGGATTATTGTTATTATAAGATGGCGGTATCGCCGTCTGCTGACACGTACATTACCGTACCGTCTTACTACTTAAAGACAACATCTATCTTGTGTCTATCACGCTTATCCCTTGGCGGCAAGTCCATATAGTTCCCATAGGCGATACGACATAACTCATCAGCATCGGCTGGCCCTTCAAAGGTATGACCTTCAAAGACGATATCTTTATGTGGTATCATGCAACGACGCGGGTTCTGCTCATAAAACCATGCACCGTAAGAGTGCATATAGAGGTCGGGATTACCAAACAGTTTTCCTACCAATCGGAACACTGGAAAGACAATGACATGTAGGAACTTATAAGCTATTTGTGCCAAGAGAGGATAACGGCCAGCTAACTTTGTATTCACATTGACCGATAGTTTTGCTGCCAAACGCTGCAACCAAGGAATCATATTACCCTCATAGGGGAAGATGTCTACATGAAGTCCTCTGAACTTCTGCGCCTCGTGCATTCTTCGGTCAGCACTCTGCTGATTATCATGACTCCTGTTCTCGCTCTTTAGTCACGTAGACAAGCCCATTCCTTATAGAAACCAGGGTCCGTATCGTTGTCTTGTAAGACGAATTGAGGGTGTGGATGCGCCTTCAAATAATCACAGAGACGTTTGAAATCCTTGTAGTCTACAACCATATCAATGTCGTCATCCCAAGGAATAAATCCCCCATGGCGCATTGCCCCTAACACATTTCCGCCATCAAGTCGGCAAGGAACACCTATCTTCTTCGCTGTTTCCTGCAGATAGATAGCCATGTCGAGAAGTCGCAACTGTGCTTTTCTTAGCACAGAGCCGTCTGGGTTATATTCCTGTCGGAGGCTTTCTTGTGTCTCTCCTGTGTTGAAAGTTTCAATCATTTTCCGTTAATATACTTGTTGCAAAGATAATAAAAGATTATGACTTCCCCCTCGGTCTCTTTAAAAACTTATGTTTTGATTTCATGATTCGAACTAATATACTTATATTTGCGGAGGTAATTAGGTGTCAACTTTATTGCTGTTTGTGTTGGTGTTTGCCTTCCGCACGAGTAGTGTTTACGATTAGCACCAATGGTGCTTGCCCTCCGCACCATATGTGCGGAGTAATTACACGCCAATTAAAACAGTAAATGAGGTTGTTACTAATCGTATTAAACATAGAAAGAGATTACACTTATAGAGGGAATGTTGACTGGAAAGTATAAGATTTATTGGATAATCAGAAAACTCTTAGGTTATGTATTGTGGCTTGAGGTAGTATGGCTGGTAATCAATTGCATATCACCTTGGAAGTTAAGGAGTAATGCGGATATCATAGTTGTCTACACTTTACCTTGGATATTGCTTTTCTTCCTTATCCGCTATATCAAGCGGAGGTGGAAGGAAGATGGTAATGCCGCTATAGGTTGTTTGTATACCATGTTATGGGTGAGTATTCCTTTCATTATTATTATGCAGTTACTCTTTGGTTGGTTGGGGAACTTAAAAAATGATTCAACTAAGATAACGTTTGAAGACGATAAGTATCAGGTAACAATTATTGAAGCACTATTCGCAACACAGATGGATAAGATACAGATTATGGAACACTGTGGTCCATTCTATCACAAAGTTTATTCCAGTGAACTCCATGATGTTGATACGACCAATTTAAAAAGCACAGCAGCTATTGAAGACTTCCTTAAAAAGCAAAAGAGATAAATATAGCCGTAGAAAAGTCTCTTTATCATTCCAAAGTATGTAGGATTTGGCTTTTCAAAGAAAAGCGTTATATTTGCATGCTAAATGGATTCTGCCAATCAAGGTGGGAAAGAAGAAATAATATCTTCCCTTTCTACACCTATGAAAAAAGTACTTTCACGAAGGAAACTTTATATAGCAGAAGACAGCTAACCTCTTTTTTAGATAGAACATACTCTGAGGGGGAGATAAGAAACAGCGTATCATAGAGATACAAAAGCTAATGGAAAAAGAAACACTCAAGGAAAAAACAGCCAAAGGACTCTTTTGGGGTGCATTGAACAATGGTACAATGCAACTGCTGAATATTGTCATTGGAATCTTATTGGCACGTCTGCTCACGGCAACCGACTATGGATTGATGGGAATGTTAGCTGTTTTTACAGCGATTGCAGGGGCATTGCAGGAAAGTGGATTTACTACTGCGCTTGCCAATATGGAACGTCCAACGGATAATGATTATAACTCTGTCTTTTGGTTTAGTGCTATAATGGGTTGGATTTCATATATCGTTCTCTTCTTTTCAGCCCCTCTGATTGCTGCTTTCTTTCATCATTCAGAGCTTATCAGTCTATCCCGTTTCGTCTTTGCATCACTGCTCTTCTCTTCATTAGGTACAGCTCCATCAGCTTATCTATTTAAAAACATGATGGTCAAAGAGACTGCTCTGCTGCGTATCACCTGCCTTATTGTTTCGGGTGTGGTAGGAATCATCTTAGCATTAAAGGGTTATGCTTATTGGAGTTTGGCTTGGCAGCAGGTGCTTTATATCAGCCTTACAAGTCTGTGGCGCTTCTTTATAATTCCTTGGCGACCCTCTTTTCACATCGACTTTACACCTGTGAAGAAGATGTTTTCCTTTAGTTATAAGATTCTTGTGACGACGATTGTCAATACGATTAGTCAAAATATTCTAACCTTTATCTTCGGTCGTTTATACTCAGCAAAGGTGGTGGGAAACTTCTCTCAAGCCTTCAAGTGGGATACGATGGCAAGCACGTTTGTATCAGGAACAGTGTCACAAGTAGCGCAACCAGTATTGGTAGAGGTGAATAATGACCTCAAAAAGGCAAGTAAATGTGTTTAGAAAAAAATGATGCGTTTTACCGCCTTTTTTTGGTCTTTTCCCGCTATGTTCGGATTAGCGATGATATCGCACGAATTTATCATTCTTCTTATATCAGATAAATGGATAGAGAGTATTCCTTTGTTGCGTATTCTTTGTATTATCGGGGCTTTCCTACCTTTTTATACAATGTATCAAAACCTCATTCTCAGTCGAGGTAAGTCTGCTGTTTATATGTGGTGTACGGTCTTATTAATCGTAGCACAGGTAGGACTCATTATCCTATGTTACCAACAAGGAATCGTCTTCATGGTGAGTGTCTATACAGCTATTACTATCCTTTGGTTGGGTGTGTGGCAGTTCTTTGCACATAAAGAGATTGGCATACGCTTCATAGATATCCTTAAAGATATATGTCCTTATCTATTAACATCCGTGGCGGTAATGATTTCAACCTATCTCATTACCTTATGGATACAGAATCTTCTACTTCTATTATTGACGAGAGTCGTCTTGGCAGCCCTGCTTTATTATATCGTAATGAAGATGGGAGGTTCGCAAACACTAAAGGAATGCCTCAATTACTTTCATCGCAAGAAAGGGTAATAGCCTTAATCTTAGTGATACATGTACAACTGCATGATAGGATAAAGCATAGCACGAAGTAGCTTAACAGGTCCACCACCTGATGTATGAAAGAGTTTCTTATAGTTCTTCGTTAGTAGATATTGTAAACGTAAGAAAGCAAAGACGCCCTGCTTGGTCTCCATTCGCATTGCTTCGCGGGCTTCGATGAAATCGTGTATATTTGAAAGTAAGCCCTCCATCAACATAAGCTTACCTTGAAAGATAGGAACAACCTTCTTGCGTATCTCTTTATAATGGTTCAGACTCCACGTTAACTCAGTGAGAGCGTTCCTCCATGAGGGTAGACTACTACTATAATCATTGTAAGTAGTAGCCGCTGCATGACGTCGGAAATTAACTAACACCTTATTACAATAGACGATACTGTCGTAGGATGCGGCAATAATACTCAATACAGCATCGTAAAGAGTGACCTTAAACAGGACTCTCAATGGGTGGTAAGAGATTAATCAATGCACGCTTACATAATAAAGTATGGCCCGGTAAACCTAAGAACATCATTCGAAAGATATTCACATTGCGTGGTCTATTGTCGAAATAAGCAAAGGAACCATCCGTCGAGAAGGGACACGTGTGTCCACTACATAGCAGCTTATCTCCTATACAACGCATCTGTGTTTCTATCTTATCCCTCTCCCAGATATCATCTTGGTCAGAAATGGCAACGTAATCACCTGTTGTACGATGCAATGCAGAAAGGAAGTTCGCATTAACACCATGTTTGCCTTCATTCTTAAAAGTACGAATAACTGCATGTTTTGACGCATACGCTTGTAGTATCTCCCATGTATGATCCGTAGAACCATCATCTTGAATGATAATCTCATGGATAGGATAAGACTGAGCGAGCAGTGAGTCTATCTGCTCCCTCACGTATTTCTCACCATTGTAAGTACAGAGGACTATTGATACAGAAGCTTTGTTTTCCATAACTTTACTATAGAGTGAAGATGACGAGCGCACTGTTATAAACAATGAGGTAGAAAGCTATCAAGGCTGTCAGTAGGGTGATAGCATTCCTAATCCCACCTTTCATTGACTTTATCAAGCAACCTATACACAACGGTATGACGTAAGCCCAATGCGCTGTCATTATATATACCTCGTTAATACCAAACCCTAAGCCTATATGAAGTATCATGTCAAGGGCGAAGAATGACAAACACATCCACATCAGCTTACTACGTCTACCAGCCCAGATTCCGCCTAAAAAGAGTAAGACGATAAGACTTTCAACAATATAGTTTACGACCCAGTTATAACTAACGAAGACTGGGCGATCGCGAATAACATCACACAACGTGTACTTCTGGTGCAACTGTATTGACTCACCAAAGAGGTTCTCAACGAGTGTCTCACAGCGAGAAGTAGTCACATCTGTCCAGTTCAAGAACGGTTGTTTACTCACTGGCGTACCAGAATGAGCATATTGTGGTGCGCTATACTTTACCTTCAGCTGTGCCTTTCGGTATTTTTTCCATAGTAACGCAAACGCTTCTGTCTGCTGTTTACTATCTTTAAGATGCGTAGTATCGCTGAACTCTTTCCACATTTTGGTCTTCTCATCCTTTACAGCTTTCTTTTCGTGTGCCTTTCGTGTATTGACACTATCGGCAACGAACGTTTTGTACTCCCAAAGACCAAAGCTCCAGATTGCTGCGGAAGGTAAGATGACAACAAAAATGAGGTTCTTAGGATGAAAGAAACGCTTTCCCTTTGAGAAAAAATCAGCTAATAACACCTTTAACCCATTATTAAGTGATACGCCAGCAGTAAGGATAAAGAAGACAATCGTCTGCCATTTTTTTCAAGGGTTTATGCTCTGCCATCTGCTTACCTGTCACATAAATCACTAAGAGAATAAGAAATAACGACAAGATGAAATGGTCGGGTGAGATAGCTGCTAATAGTACGTATGCGAAGGAGAAGAGTAAAAAAGCGAGCACAGAAGACTCTCGTTGCGAGAGGTGAAGGAGCTCTCTTCCTATTCGTATCATTAAAAGGAACGCATAAAGGGAACTGATGAGAAGGACGATGGCAACCAAGAACTGTACACAGTTAATGCCCAATAAGCTCATTAATCCCTGATTAATAAGATAGACCGGATAGTAGAAAAAAGCCAATAAAGGGTGTCTATGCACATCGTAGGCTGTTGTCCAGTCGGTAACAACGCAATAAGTGAGTGGGTCGAAACCAGACACATGGAACCAATCGAGGATGTTTTTCCGATAATCCTTTGATATTCTTGAGAACACCGAATAGTAAGGAATAATCACTGTAGCGTGCATAATAAGCTGCCACAGGAGGAATAAACAAACCGAAAGACGCTCGCCTTTTCTTATTTTAATAAACTTCATCCACATAGCTTACGACATTAAGCTTACGACATTAAGTAATAGACTGTTTGTCCTGCATTGTAAATCCAAAGGTAGACGGTTAGCATGATTAACGCCACGCGCATCAATTTTAGCCATTTCATCGACAATCGTTTCAGTAAATAACCATAGGAGATAGGGATAATAAATGCCCAGCCTGAAGTCATTATATACACTTCAGTGACGGCAAATCCAAGGATGAGATGCAAGGTGAGGTCACAAGCAAACCAAGCTAAAAGCATTTTAAAGAACCGTTGCTTATAGCTAAACACAATACCGACTATAAATAAGAGGACTATAAAAGCCTCGATGATATAATTCACGCTCCAGTTGTACTCCACGAAGATAGGTCGTTCCCACGAAACATCTTTTAATAACGAACGCTGATGAAGCTGAATAGACTCGCCAAAGAAGTTCTCTACGATGGTTGGAACACGTGGTGTAGAGACATCCATCAACTTTGTTATCACCCCATCTCCTACAGGCTGACCGAGGTGTGTTCGCTGCCATTCATCTCTTTGTTTCTTATGTTCGAGCACCTTCTGCGGGTTCTTCTTCAGTGCTTCACTTTCGATATGACGAACAACCGATTGCTGTGGAACCTCCAAAAGGGAATATTGAGACTGTTGAATACCAAGTAATAAGAGCAATGGCAGGACTACTCCGATAGAAATAAACTTACAGGAAAACACCTTCTTTCCATTGGTAAACAAACCTGCTAACAGGGTCTTCACCCCATTTGAAGTTGCCATTCCTGCCGTGAAGAAGGTTAGGACTAACGATTGCCAAGCTGTTAGTAATTGTCCTTTCTTCATCTTCTTTCCCGTGATGTAGAGTGTCAGAGAGAGGAGCATCAGGGAGATAACGAAATGATCGGGCACCATGGTTGGGATAAGTACGTGTCCAAAAGAGAATAACAACAAGGTAAGTAGCCTTGCATCTTTCCGTCTCAACTCCAATACTTCACGGAAAACACGGTACATAAAGAGTACTGCATAGAATGCCGAAAAGACAATGATAACAGCCATGAAATACACAGCAAAGTTATATCCTACATTTTGTATGAGCCAATCATTGAGCAGATAGAGCGGATAAAGAAAAGTAAGATATAACGGATGACGTGAAGTAACGAAGTGGATACGACCTCCCGAGACCGTTATCCACGACCAGCAATCATAGCCTGACATACGAAAATTCTTGGTAAAGACACTCCAAAATCCACCATGTGCTTCCATGGTGTAGACGTGATAGTGACTTGCTATCACCATCGCATTGAACGTAACAAAGACTGCTAACATGGCGAAAGCCAGCCAGCGTTCTTCTTTCTTCACCTTGAAAATATTGAATATGTGCATTGAGTAGCTTTGATTATTTGGTACAAAGGTACGAATTAAAGCACATTTAACAAAGGAAATAAGGAGAAGAACTCGTTTTGCACGTAGCTATCTGCCTACTATTTCGACTTCTTTTCATGATAATAAAAGTTCTTCCCTTAAACACGTAGATTGTTAACAGAATGAGTTTAATCCACATATATGGTATAATTATCTCCCAGTTAGATAGTTTTAGAACAGGGGATAAACTACATGATAAACGTCATTAGGTACGAAGTCTATCTGTATTCACAAACAACTTATTCCCTTATTAATTGAAGTTTGTAAATTATTTTCGTGCAATTCAAAACCAATACATGCTCTTTTGGCTTCTAAAAGACACCCAATTGACTTGCAAAAGGTGCCCTTTAAGGCTCTTATTAACGCCCTTTTGAAGTCCAATTAAGCACCTTTTCGTTTACCTTTTTATAACTAATTGATTTCCTTATGGTTACAAAACTGCTTCGTATATGTGTTTTTGCCGTCATTTATTGGTGTTTTATTTAAAATTATGTAATGATTTTTCAAACACTTATCTGCAGCTTTTCGAAAGCTTGAAATGCAAAGATTTTCAATGAAAGAGGATGATAATAGGATAGATAATTGACTGTCTTAGCTATGTTTTTGTTTAATGAGCAACTCCTTTTCAAGAACAAAAACATTCCTTTTCATGAAAATAAGCTGTGTTTGGGGCTTAATAAAAAGTAACACCCTACTTCCTATGTAAGAAAGCGTACTAAAAGGAAGTTGATTGGGACACAGATAGCAAACATAGGAATCAATGCTATCTGCTTGCTGAGACCTAAAAGAAGGAAGATTTTCAGGCAGACACTTTGCAAAAGGAAGTTGATGATATGCGAAAAGATGAATCCTACGCCTCGTTTGGTAGTAGACTTTACGCGGAAGGTGTAATGTGTGGAGGCGATATAGTTGAATGTGAAGCTAACAAGGTAAGCAATGGTATTTGCAACGAGGGGCTGTAGCCAGCATATTAATAGCAAATATGTGCCATATTGTATGGCTGCAGCTGATGATCCAACGATGATAAAACGTACGATTTCACCGAGCTTTTTCTTATTCTTTATTTCATTCTTCAGCATTCTATTTCTTATTTCTGAAAGGTTTGTAAAAGCCTTTGTCTGCAAAATCAAGTAGTTCTTTGTCGCCTCTACTATCTCCAAAGGCGATCAATTCGTAGGCTTCACGATGTGGATAAAGTGCTGTAAGGCGATTCACCTTTTCCTGTCCATAGCAGTTTTTAGTGGTAAATTGTCCTGTCAGACGACCTTCCTTTGTTTCTATCTGTGTTCCTAACACCTGTATCTTTTTATCGATTTCATCGAAAAAAGGTCGTACCCAGTTGTCAATACTTGCACTGATGATAAGTACAGTGGCTTGTTCTTCTTCGATAGCCTGTCTTACTTTCTCTATTCCTGCAGGACGAAGTAGGTGTTTGTTTTGCTCTGCAAAGTGTGTACAAAGTGCGTTGAAATCGTCAATATGCATCCCTTTGAAGAAGTAAGAAAGAGCTGCTGCTTTGCCTTCCAATTAGGATAAAGATGCAGTTTCATCAGTAGAAGGAGGGGTGAAAAGAGTAGAAAACCACGAAACATTTGTCCGCTTCCTTTTGCAAAGCGGATAAATTCAAGGAGAGTGTCCTTAGTAGTCAGTGTGCCATCGAAGTCGAAAGCATATATCTTTCTCATGTCCTATTGGATATTCTTAAGTACGTAGATGATGAAAAGGAAGGCGAGTCCAAAGGCTAAGACGATGAGCTGCATGAAACGGTCGTGTATCATCACCTTTGTTGGGTCGCCACTCTTCTTGTCGACAACTGATATTTGGATATAACGAAGTAGTCCTAAGAGTACAAAAACACTGGTCAGATAAAGGTGATCCGTGTGGAAATTTGCAATGGTTTCAGGACTTACTGTATACATAATGTAGCACACGAGGGTGACACTTGCTGTAATCGTAATGGCTTGATTGATAAACGTAAGATTATAACGAATCGTATTCTGGCGAGGTGCATGGCCAGTCTCGTTCATCTTCACAACATCGTCACGGCGTTTTGCAAAGGACAAGAAGAGCATTAACAAGAATGTCATCAGAACAATCCACTTACTCAGATGTATGTCTGTTGCATATCCTCCGGCAAGGATACGAAGTACAAATCCGAAGGCAACAACACACACGTCAATGATTGCATAACGCTTCAAACGGAGACAATAACCTATATTTAACAGCCAATAGAAGATTATTACACTGGCTGTCTCAACCTGACGTGCATGCAACAAAAAGGTCGAAGTCATCGATAGAACAAACATCAATCCCATCAATATATAGCCCTGTGTAATGCTAACAGCCCCCGATGCCATTGGACGATGACATTTCACTGGGTGCTGACGATCATCATGAACATCGACAATATCGTTCAGACAATAGATTGACGAGGCCGTCAGACTAAAAGACAGGGCAGTGATTAACCCTGCATAAACCGCTTCCCATTGCAGTAAAGCACCTCCAAAGAAGACTGGAAGGAAGACGATAAGATTCTTAATCCATTGATGTGGACGTATTAACAGTATAAGGTTCTTCATTTTATTCTATTCTCTATGGGCGTTATAATCCCTTTAATTACAGTCTGTAAGAGCCATGCAAATATCAGACTGATGACAGTCGTCGCAACAAACTTGTGCCAATAAGACCAATCAGTCTGCTCAAGATAATCGAGTACGAAGTGGGAATGTATCAAATAAAGTTCCAAACTCAATGCACCAAATACTTTTAGTATTTTGTTGATATACTTTGGTGTATGACGAAGGACTTGATTGAAGAGGATAATCGATGTAAACGTAAGGGGGATATAAAGCATACGTTCAAGAAATAAAGGGAACTGTCCGTGCTTCTCTTGTTCAAGAAACAGACAAGAGGAAAGAGCAATAATGAATGTTATCACTATCATCCAAATAGCCGAACCACCCACTGTTTCTTTCCGTTTCACCGCCTCTGCAATGTTAATACCTATAAAGAAAATGGGTGCACGGCTCCAAAATATCTCCAAATGACCTACTGCTTCATGCAGTGGGGTAATATATTCGACCACAACACACCACATTATCATGATGACAGGAGTCCAACGATAGATAGGATTCTTGGTGATAAGCATCATATAAAATGGACTCACAAGATAGAAAACCATGATAGCTGGGATATACCAGAACGTTAGCTCATTGTGCATCCAGAAGTCCCAGTTAATCGTTATATCCCCGATAAGATCGATGATATTCATACTGTGCCCACTATGTCCTGTGAGATTGACGTTAAGGAAATCGGGTATATAGTAGAGACAAGCCATGAAGAGCCAAGTAGGATAGACACGTAAGAAACGACGAAGATAAAACTTTCGTAGGGAAGGGTGCTTTGTCCAAGAGAACCACAAGCCCATACCGCTCAAGAAGAGAAAGAAGTCTACACCGATATTACCCATTCTCTTCAAGCCAAAGAAGGCATCTTCACGTGGCAGTCCCACATGAAAAAGAATAACGAAGATGATGGCCAACCCCATCAACTCTCCTCGGTAACGGCTTATATCAGCTAATTCAATGCTTCTTATCTTCATTTATTGCGATGAAATCGTGTATTTATAAGACTCCTTTACTTTAACTTTGGACTCGGTATCTTCTTCATTAACTCTTTGAACAACCATGCTAAACAAAGCGAAGAGATAATGTAAAGGAGGAGTCCCGTCCAATACTCTCCCCCCTCGAGAGATTGGAATAAAGATCTTTCTTGTGATAGGATGACAGACAAAAAGGGCTGCTGAGATGCTGCCAACCCACGAGAGAACATTCATAACAGAGAAGTACTTATTGCCAACGACACCTTCTATCCAACTGAGTAATCGCACGAAAGTAATAGCGGCAACACATATTACAAGTGGTACAAAATACCATGTTATATAGTTGAAACTCATCAATAGTATGGCAAATAATGAAAGGACAAAGGCTACAAGGTTTGTAGCAGTCGTCCAAACGTGTGCGTATCTCGCATAAAGTACACCAAAGCCGAATGGCAGCATCCCACCGATAAAGTTATATCTCCAGCGGTTCAGGGCCTCACTCTCTGGTTCACAGGATAACTGTATGGCAAAACAAAGCACTATCAACATAACATTCCATGCCCAATGTCGGCGATAAAGGAAAAGTCGATACACGATATACAACTGTATCATAAGCCCAAAGAACCAGTAAGGACCAGGCCAAATAATATCGTCGGGATTGGGAAGAAGATTATTAAAAAGTCCCATTTGACCGATAATATCCATCACATGATAATCGTGTGGAGCGTCTGTAATAGCGTCAACCATCGTAAAAGCCACAAAGCCAACTATCATCATACGGAAAAGCTTTACCCAATGATATTTGATAAAACCAAAGACTGGAAGACTTGATTGTGACTGCAGCATACTTGTTGGCACTGTTGACTGTTGCTTTTCGTACTTCATCGTCAAGCCGTATGCTGATAAGAAGAGGAATACAGGTACTCCATAATGCCCAAAGAACGATAGAATATGAAAGAAGAACAATTCGTTCCACGACCCTTGTAACACTTGATAGAGTTTGTCTACATTGCGTTGAAAATACTGATATTCGTTCTCCTTTACCACTGGACGCAACCAATGGCAGTAGTTATGTAGGAAGATTCCGATAATGGCAAGCCCTCTCAACGCGTCACACTCTACCCGTGTAAGCAACGCTTCCCGGCGTTCTTTCCTCTGTTTTGGTACGGATTGTTCTGTATATGTATTCCTTTCCTTATTAAACATCCTAACTTTAATAATTGATTTTGTGCGTTTTAAGCGTTTCTTTATACTGATCTAATTCCCCTCTATGCGTCCAGCAGCCACCTTGGAAGCTGTCTTCTATTTTGATATAGACTTCTGCTTCGGTAAGAGATGCTTCTCCGAAGGACGAGAAAGCTTATCGTAATCCGTTGTATTCTTTAGTATTCTCGGTCTCATTTCATTGTATTGTGGACTGAGGATATTATACTCTGCATGGTAGTCTTTCGTATGAATACCTGCCAAATAGAGCAGCATGTGCGGTAGTGCATCCGTCATAAAACGACGGTTTTTAGCACCTATTATTTCTTTGTAAATGTCGGGATGCTTAGCAGCATACTTATAAGAGCAGAAGATCCAGAAAGGAATTTCAAACTCATAATGCGCTAAGTCGTAATCAATAGCAGCCGAGTGATTGCGACAGATGAATCCACGATTACCCTCATAGCATTCCTCTCCATGATCAGGCATATAGATAATGATAGCCTCCTTGTCCTCAAAACGACTAATAATAGCATCTACAATGGAGTCATTATATAAGATAGCATTGTCGTAATCAGCCAATACATTTCGCTGTTTTCCATCAAGGTCGGCACGTTTCTTCTCATAATCTTCTGCCTTAAAGTGGCGACGGTCGCTTGGGAAACGTTGGTTATATTTGACGTGCTGTCCGAGGAGATGGAAGATGATAAGATTATGATCGGTGTTGTGTTGTTGCTGATTTTTATCGTAATCATCGAGCAATCCTCGATCAAATCGGTATAATTGTTGATTGCGTGAATCGAACATCGCCTCTGAAAGTTCTGGATGATTAAGGAAGAATCCACCACTAAAATCATACACAGCCTGCTTTGCCTTAGGCAAGAACTGATTAGTGATAAAGGTCACATGATAGCCTGCCTTACGGAAGAGTGAAGGGAAAAGTGGGTAATCGCACCACTCCCCTTTCTCTCCAACAACGTGTAGAGAAAAGACGTTCTTAAACACGAAACTGGTCAGATTCCATGGTGCTACGACATCACTGAACGGTACAAGTAATCCCGACTTCTCTCGTTTAATCTGACGTGGGGTCGTCGGCATGAAGTAGCCATACTGTTGTGAATGTAGCTTTCCATAGCTCTCACCGATGATAAGGACGATATTTGGCGATTTAAACGAACAACTATCCACACTCATCTTGTCTTTAGCTTCGATGAGACGGTCAACTTGTTGCGATGCTAACTCATTAGAAAAAATACTGAAAGCAAGGCGATAAACAGGCAGATAGAACTGTGCACAGTCTGACGTTGTTAGCTCATGTTCTACAGAGCCAATGGTGTCTAAAGAGAATATTTGTACCATTTCTTTCTTGTTGTGCGCAGATGATTCAATCGCCCAACCAAGAAATACGAGACAAACGCCCCCAAGAATGTGGTAACTATGGTTAATGATTTGTTTTGCCACTGTTACCTTATAGCTAATAGCTGGTGGCAGTTTTACCTTCTTCAGGAATGTTGTTAGGATATGAATAAGCATCACAAGCAGTAGTAATCCTACACTTGAAAAGATAAGGTCTGACGTAAAATAACTACTGAAAAACTCGCTTGCCTCACGCTCGTCAGTCTCACCAACAAGTAGGAGCATTGACGGATTCAACGTTGATTGGAACTTTACCCAACAGAAGAGGTCGGTAAGACTCGTGCAGTAAGCGATGATATACAAAAAAGCACGAATCCATCGACGAATCTTTAGAGGGAATAGTGTAAGAATGATGCAGATAACATATAGGTCGAGAAACAACTCTAACCATAGATTACTATATACGGCAGCATCGGGGTTGTTGGTTGGCAACTCCGCATATGATACTAATATACCGATAAGGTACATGAAGAAAAAGAATGAGGCGTTGTCCTTAATGGGCTGATACGCCTTATTCAGTAAACTGACAGCATACTTAATAAATTTCATGTAAACGTATATATTTGCTTGCAAAGTTAACACTATTTTAGTACAAGGCAAAGTTTAAGTACAAAATAATACGGTGTTAGCAACTAAGTCTTGTTTCGTATGAGTTTTATAGGTCCTTCCATTAAATGTGTGGATGCTTTCCCGTATAGGTTTAAACTATACTCTCATTAGCCTACAATAGGTATAATCTTGGGTTCTACAATTAAATATATAGATTGAAAATAGAATATTACAAAGGAGGATAAACTACAAGATAAAATGCTATTTGAAACTATGTCATTTTGTCTTCTACAAGCAACCTATTAGCACATCAATGATATTTGTAAACTATTTTCGCATGATTCAAAACCAACACATGCTCTTTTGGCTTCTTAAAGATGCCTAAATGACTTGCAAAAGGTGCCCTTTAAGACCCTTACTAACGCCCTTTTGAAGTCCAATTAAGCACATTTTTCTGATGCCACTTTATAATTAACTGAATTACTGATGGTTACAACCTTGCTTTTTTTACATGTGTTTTTTTGTACTTATTTATAGATCGTTTACTCGAATTTATGTAATAATTTTTTTCAAAGCGTTATCTATTACTTTTTCAAGTATTTAAAAGAAAAAAAGTTCCCTGTGTCGGAGGATGAGAAAAGAGTAGATAGTAGCCAGCCTTAACTATGTCTTTGTTCCGTTAACGCTATACAAAAAGCATACACAGATTCAACGGAACAACTTAATTCTTACTATAGTATGCCTTCCGATTTGGGTTTAAAACAAAAGAAATAAGTATTATTCTTGGTTAATATTCGTCACTATCATACATTATGATTATCTTTACACCCAAAACTAAATACTTAGAACATGGAATATGATTTTCTATCCTTTTTAGTATCATCTTATTTTCAATAGCATTATTGGGCTTCTTCTATCTTATTTCCAAGCTTAACCAAATAAGTAATACGCTAAACAACGTCAGTTTTGAGATTTCCACACTGAAACTTATCATTGAAAAGATGCAGCGTGAGAAACAGAAACAAGCTGAAACAGAAACAGAAACAAAGCCAAAAGAGTCTCTTGAACAACCTAAGGAGCAGGTCGTAGAAACTCCGAAGGAAGTTCAGAATGAGTCCGTCAGCCCTAATCCTAACTGGTGGCAACAACCTATAACGAACGAAACGCCAACAACCGATAAGGCTGAAGAAACAGAGACTATGGCTGAAAGCGAACAGCCAGAGCTACAGGAAACACCAGAAACTATAGAAGTTCCTATTGTACACAATGAGGATACCAGACCTTCTACTATAGAAATTCCTATTCAAGAGACAGAGGATAAGACCCCAGAAGTTGAGGAAGGAACTCCTGAAACCATTGAAGAACCTGTAAAAGAAGAACAGGAAGAGCCTGCAATGGCTATGGAGGAAGAGGAGGAAATAGAAGAATATGCCACTTCTGAGACCAACTTTGAGAAATATATCGGTGAGAATCTCTTTGGAAAGATTGGTATTCTCATCTTTATCATTGGTATCGGTTTCTTCGTAAAATATGCTATCGACCAGAACTGGATCAATGAGACAGCACGTACATTGATGGGCTATGCGGTCGGCGCAGGTATGTTAGTACTGGCTGAACGATTACACAAACGCTACTATACTTTCAGTTCATTGTTAGCAGGTGGTGCCTTTGGTATCTACTATTTGATTACAACCATCGCCTTCCATTACTATGCCCTGTTCTCTCATACAATAGCATTCGTGATCTTATGCGTCACAACTATCTTCATGTCGGCAGTCTCCGTCCCTATACGATAGGAAGGAATTGGCAGTCACAGCACTCGTTGGCGGCTTTTATTGCACCTTTCATTATTAGTACGGACTCAAGTAGTATCATTAGCCTACAGATTTATATTACCATATTGAACATTGGTATGTTCTGCCTTGCAATGTATAAGAAATGGGCAATACTACCTATGGTTTCCTTCGCTTTCACCTATATAATATTATGGGGAACAACTGCATTAGGATCATTCTCTGATAGTGAGGCTGTCACAACTTATCCTACCCTATTTGCTTTTTGCAACACTATTCTACGTCATCTTCCTATTACCTGTTGTCTTTATTCTGCGCACACAGTATGGTGAAAATACCAGACTTGGACTATTGGGTATCATCACAGCTAATAGCTTCATGTATCTTATTTATGGCGATTTCCTCTTACAACACTTCGAGGCATCATCTGATACGACAGCTTACTTAGCTTTCTTCATAGCTGCTGTCAACCTGGCAATACACCTTTATTTGCGATTCCGCGTCGAAGGACAAGACACACTGCGCAACCTTATGTTAGGACTTGCGGTCACATTCGCCTCTATGGGTGTTCCAATTCTGTTCAGCGCAGCCAATGTTCTTATGGTATGGGCAGCTGAGTCAGTACTTCTTTTGTGGCTCTTCACAAAGGAGAAAAACAGAATCTACGAGTTGGCTTCAGCAGTATTATTACTCTTAACATTGGGAGCATTGGCATACTACAGAACAACTGACACCTTCATCCATGATACAGGAGAAAGTTTATTCTTCAATGGTGCCTTCTTTGTGACAACGTTTGTTAGTATAGCCTACTATGTTGTAGCTGTCATTATGCAATTAAATAAGGAGTTGTTCAGTGATACGAAACGTTTAATCGCATACACTCCATGCAATGCTATAGCCTACGCGTTGGGCTTCAGCATCCTGTTCCTTGCTTTCAGAGACAACTTCCACTTCCATCTTGAGCAACCAATATCAGAGTATGCGTCTCTACTTACAGCAAACATAATGCTCTTAGGAGGAGCACTTATCCTGCGCAAACGCTTCGAAATAAGTGAAAACAAGTTAGCATACGAGATAAGCCTCTATCTTGCAGGAATCTTATTTGCTATGACTGTATGGAATTACACCGCCCCAGAAGGACTCTTACTGAGATGGTTAATGGCACTTGTAACAATCGCTTATATGGCATATTGTATGCGTGGGCAACTCCTTGTAACCTCTAATCAGCGAAACTTACATACAGAATACTCCATCATATCTACACTGATGTGGCTTACTTTGACGCGTTTATTGCTGATTACTTTCAATGAAGTAAACTTCAGTACCGCCTTCTCTTTGTCGTTAGGTATTGCAGCCTTCATCTTGATGTGTATCGGTATGCGTTACCACAGTAAGGAAATTCGTATTGTTAGCTTGGCAGAATTCGGTATTGTCATTGGCAAACTCATTCTCAATGACGTATGGGCAATGCCTGCTCTTGGTAAGATTATTGTCTTCATCAGCCTTGGAGCCCTTCTCCTTATCCTCTCATTCCTCTATCAGAAGCTTAAAGATGCTCTCTTCAATGAGAAAGAACAAGAACAGGAGTAAGCCTCAACATCAGACATTAACATAACAACAATCGCCCTCATCTGTCCAAACTTCATTTCTATCTTGGACTGATGAGGGCGATTGCTTTGGTATAGTATTCGTGTTTCTTACCTATTATATTAGAGAGATACACTTCTTAATAATTCAATCCAAACATCCAAAGAGGTATGATATTACCTGTACCAATCTCGATATCGTCTTTTACTACATATCCCTTCTTAGCTTCAACAATCTGTTTCTGCCCCTTACTCTTTCCTCCGACTTCAAAGGTTACACCATTAATCTCAAAGTCTGAGATACGAGAAACTATAATATCATTATGTACTCTCAACTGATTATAGAAGAAGGTTTCTCTTATATTCCCAATATTAGCTTCACTACCAGCTAAGATATAAGCTAAATTAGGGTTATCGAGATAAACCTTATCCACCTTACCTAACCCTCTTATACCACCAGTAGCATCTCGTAGCTGACTAATAATCCCAGCCTTTTCCATATACAAGAAGTAATCTGGAAGTACATTCCTGCTCACTCCCACCATTGTTGCTAAAGAATCCATAACAGGCTTAAAAGGTACACTACGAGAAACTATAGCAAGCAACTTCTTTAGCTTACGACTTGTTGAAAGCGTCATATTTGCAAACTGTGGAATATCAACCTCCATTGTAAGATTGACACTTTGGTTTAATAGCATTATAAACTCAACGTCATCTCCAAATGGATAATACCCATGACGCAAATATTCTTTAAACAAAGGTAATGGACGCTCCAGACCTTTGGGGAGTTCCACACGATGATGAAGAATATCTTCTAAGCTATAAGTTGGGACAACAATGCCTTTAAACATCTCCAGATACTCTCTGAAAGACAGCCCCTGCAAATGATAAACTGGAGCACGACGGCTAAGGTCTGCTTCTCCTTGTATTATATCAAGAACCGACGAACCTGTAAAAGCAACTTTCAAATCAACATGAGTATCATATATTTGCTTTAGTTCTTGTGCCCAACCTGAGTACTTATGAATCTCATCAATAAAGAGATATTCTCCTCCTTCTCTACTGAACTCATCAGCTAAATCAATAAGTGTATGAGATGAGAAATAGATATAATCAGCTGATACATAAAGCATATTCTGCTCAGACTTATGCTCCTTTATATATTGTAGAAACATCGTTGTCTTACCAACACCACGTGGACCAACCAGTCCTAACATCTGTCTTCCCCAGTCTAAACGATTATATAAATAACGATGAAAAGTGGTAGAGGTGTGCTCTATCCTTTCCTTCATAAATTGTATTAAACTAATATCCATAGCTCTGCTTTGCTACAAAGATACAAAAAATGCACTAACCATAGTGCAATTTTACCAATAAATTGCACTATCGGCAGTGCAATTTACATTAGAAATCACACTACACACAGTGCATTTTACCATCAACTCTACACTACACGTAGTACAATCTCAATTATACATACCATATAAAATACTCATAAACAGGATTATTTAGTGAAGCTTTTTCCACATATTAGTTAGCTATTAACCTCTCATTATCTTTATTATAATAGCCTTTAAACACCATTCTTCCCACCTTCAACCCATCTGCGAGTACTCCGCACATGTCGTGCTGATGGTTCGCACCAATGGTGTTGGGGCTCCGCACCATTGGTGCGGAGTGCTAAACACATTACAATAACTTATCAAAAAGGGGAGCAACTTATTGATAGAAACGAGTTATACAACTAAAAACAAACTAACCAATATACGGTTAAAACAGCTTCACACACAAAAGAATACTATTTCAGCAACAGATAGTAATACCCCACAAAAATAGTTCTTTTTACAAGTTTAAAGACTTAAAAAAACACAGGTAGTGCATGTTAAAAGAATAAAAAAATCAAGCTACTAACGTAGTTCTTCATCAAAAAAACGACTAATAGAATAACATTAGTCTTTTTTATTTACCTTTGTAATAAGATAATATCAAAGAAAAAGTGGCTTCTTAACATCATCTTTCAAGATGAAAAGGAGTAAAATTAAATGGCAGAAAAGTATATATTTAACACATAAAATAATAAGCACATGAAAGCAAAATTCCTACTTTTTGCAGCCTCATTCATAGCTACAACAGCTATGGCACAGGGACTGAAGTCGGGCGTAGACCGCAACAACATGGACTTCAACGTGAAGCCCGGTGAGAACTTCTATGAGTATGCTGCAGGAAACTGGTTGAAGAGTCATCCGCTTGACAAGGAGCATCCAATGAACGGTGCCTTTGTTGATTTGGAAGAATTGAACAAGAAACGCATCCGTGAAATGGTTGAGGATTATGCAAAGAAGCCACAAACGAAAGGTACAGTAGCACAGAAGATTGCTTCTATCTACAACCTTTATATGGATAGCGTACGCCGCAACCGTGAGGGATATACCCCTATTAAGCCTGTATTGGCTAAGGTTAGGGCTGCTAAGGATCGTAAGGATCTCATCAAACTGATGTACGACCTTGACGTGAAGGACTATGGCACCTTCCCTGTTGGCTTTGGTATGACAATCGATGCAATGAATTCTGACCGTTATATCATTGGTATCTCACAAGGTGGTCTTGGCCTTGATCCTGAATATTACACAAAGCCTAACGACCAGCAGAAGGCCGTTGTAGAAGCTTACAAGAGCTTGAACAACGATTTGTTCAAGATGGTTGGCAACGATGCTGCAACTGCAAAGAAGAAGATGGAGGCTGCTTTCTCGATTGAGAACCAGATTGCGAAGGTGAGCTATGACCAAGTAAAGTCACGTGATTCACAAGTTAACTATCACCCAATGACGTGGGATCAGTTCGTAAAGAGCTATCCTGGTGTTGACTGGAACTATCTCCTTAAAGCGTCAGGCTATCCAAACAACGGCGGAAAGGTTGCTGTAGGACAGCCAGAACCTGTCCATGAGGTAGAGAAGATACTTGCCACAGCACCATTAGACGCACTGAAAGCTTATATGGAATTGGCTGTTATCTCAAGCTCTGCAGGTATGCTATCAGACAATTTCACTGATCGCAAATTCGAATATAAGAAGGTGGCATACGGTGTTCAGCAACAGCAACCACGTTGGAAGCGTGCTTTGTCTTTCGTACAGGACATTATGGGTGAGGCTGTTGGTAAACTCTACGTACAGAAATACTTCCCTGAAAGCAGTAAGCAACGTATGATTACGTTGGTAAAAATCTTCAAGATGCTTTTGCACAGCGTATCGAGGAGAACACATGGATGACTGCTACAACAAAGAAAAAAGCCTTAGAGAAGTTGCAGGCATTTGACATTAAGATTGGATACCCAGATAAATGGCAGAATATGGATAGCGTTTTCGTGATTGACGATAATAAGTCATTGATTGAAAACGTGAAAGCTGTACAAGAAGCAGCTATGAAGTATCGTATTGCAAAACGCTGGGGTAAGCCTGTTGATAAGAAGGAATGGCACATGACTCCACAGACGGTTAATGCTTACTATTACCCAACAACCAACAGTATCAACTTCCCTGCAGCTATTCTCCAGCCTCCATTCTTCGACCCAACAGTGGATGATGCAGCTAATTATGGTGCTATCGGTGCTGTCATTGGTCATGAGATGAGCCATGGCTTTGACGATCAAGGTTGCCAGTTTGATAAAGATGGTAACATGAAGAACTGGTGGACAGAAGAGGATAAGAAGAACTATGACGCTCGCACAAAGGTTCTTGTAGACTGGTTCAACAAGCAGGAAGTTATCCCTGGTCTGTATGTAAACGGTGAGAAGACACTCGGTGAGAATATCGGTGATAACGGAGGTTTGAACATTGCCTTCCGTGCACTTCAAAACAGTATGAAGGCAAAACCATTGAGCGATATGGACGGTTTCACACCTGCACAGCGTTTCTTCCTCGCTTGGGGACGTGTCTGGGCAAGCAACGTTGCTCCTCAGTTTGTTGCTTATATTGTCAATTCTGATGTTCACTCACCAAGTATCAGCCGTGTGAATGCAGCCCTTCCAATGATTGATAATTGGTATAAGGCTTTCGACATCAAAGAAGGTGACAAACTCTTCGTGCCACAAGAGAGTCGTGCACATATTTGGTAAACGATAAACAGTAATAAGAAGGTGTGTAAAAGCGGACTGATAAACACGCTTTAGCTATCGTATATATAAGGTAAGCAGCATCTTCAGAATATCAAAATAAGGGAGTGTACCCATTCAACTTGGGCACACTCCCTTTCTTCTGTTACAATAACGCATACCATAAAAGAACTTGTATGAATAAAACATGATATTTGTAAAATAAAAAACAAGTGTCTTTCGCCCATAATAATTGCTTAAAAACATATAAAAAGTTTCCCTTAAATCAAACTTCAATAACAAACAAGATGTACCAAAAAAACAAAAAAACTTAAACGAAAAAGAACATAGCATACAATAATGCAGAGCGAAGTAAAAAAAACTTGATACTTACCAATATATATGACAAAAAAATTTAACAAATAAAGAAAAACTTTGAGTGTCAGTTATCAATCATAAACATACACTTCAGACTTAGTAGAAGAAAAAGTTTTTTTGTAATAAATTAACAAGTAACTGAAACAAACAACAAAATCAACAAAATAAATATTCTTGATAAGAAATACGATTATTTATCTATTAATTCCATAAAATATTGTATATTTGCACCTGATAATAAAATTAACGCCTTCTAAGAGAGTAAAGAAAATTACACAATGGGTCAGAAGATAAAGTTTACCAAGATGCATGGTGCAGGTAATGATTACATTTATGTTGACACATTGAAGTATGATATACCTCAGCCAAGCACTGCTTCTATCGCATGGAGTAATCGTCACATGGGGATTGGAAGTGATGGTTTAGTCTTGATAGGGAAGCCAACAGTAAAAGATGCCGACTACAGAATGCGCATTTTCAACGCTGATGGTTCCGAGGCAATGATGTGTGGCAACGCCAGTAGGTGCATCGGAAAATATCTCTTTGAGAAAGAACTCACTGAGAAAACAGAGCTTAAACTCGAGACACTATCGGGCATTAAAGTGCTACAACTACATATTAGTGCTGACACAAAACATGTAGATTCGGTTACAGTCGACATGCTTGAACCTAAGTTTGATGTAAAAGAACAATACCAAGGAGTCTCTCCTAACCTCGTTCCTTATCATCTTCCCTTAGTAACAAGCAACGATGTGCACCCCACTTTCATAAGTATGGGTAATCCACATTTCGTTATCTTCCTTGATCAAAGCAAGATTAACGACACGAAGCTACCCATCACTGACACCGACTTAACAGTCATAGGTAAGGCATTAGAGCATGACCCAGCTTTCCCTGAGCGTTGCGACATTGAGTTCGCATGCTTAACAGGAGCCAATCATCTACGAACACGCGTATGGGAACGTGGCAGCGGAATCACAATGGCATGCGGAACAGGAGCTTGTGCCACAGCGACTGCGGCTATAAAGAACAATATCGCCGACCGTTCTAAGCCTGTTGAAATAGAAATGGATGGTGGTACGCTCACCATTGAATGGAAAGAAGACAACCACATTTACATGTCAGGACCAGCAGCCTTTGCCTTCGAAGGTGAGGTTGAACTCCCTGAAGAATAAGAATAAGAAAGGATATCCCTACAAGAAATGAGCGAAACAACGCTTACAAAGGTATCCCAAACAGAACAAACACAAGATGGCACATATAAACGAAGAGTTTCTTAAATTACAAAAGAATTACCTCTTTGCTGACATTGCAAGAAAGTAAATGCTTATAAAACGGCTCATCCTGATAAGAAAGTTATCAGTTTGGGCATCGGAGATGTCACCCAACCTTTAGCACCCGCAGTGATTGAAGCAATGCACAAGGCGGTCGACGACATGGCGACTAAGGAACATTTCCATGGCTATGGACCAGAACAGGGCTATCTATGGCTCCGTGAAGCCATTGTCAAAAACGACTACGAGGCACGTGGCATACAACTTGACCCTTGTGAGGTATTTGTCAACGATGGAGCAAAGAGCGACACCCGGAAACATTGGTGACCTATTGAGTCAAGACAACACAATGGCTGTGACCGACCCTATCTATCCCGTCTACATTGACTCTAACGTCATGGGTGGTCGTGCAGGAGTCTTCGAGAATGGCCGTTGGAGCAACATCACATACATGTCCTGCAGTGAGGAAAATAAGTTTGTACCGCAGATTCCCGACCATCGTGTCGACATGGTTTATCTCTGCTACCCAAATAATCCAACAGGCATGGTGATAACCAAGGAAGAACTTCAGAAGTGGGTTGACTATGCACTGGCACACAATGCTATCATCTTCTACGATGCTGCATACGAAGCTTATATTCAAGACGACGACATTCCTCACTCTATCTACGAGATACCAAATGCTAAGAAGGTTGCGATAGAGTTCCATAGTTACAGTAAGACTGCCGGCTTTACGGGTATTCGTTGCGGCTATACCATCATTCCAAAGGAGCTGACAGCAACAACAAAGGATGGTAAATGTGTTGAAGTGGCACAATACTGGGACCGTAGACAATGCACAAAGTTCAACGGAACAAGCTACATCTCGCAACGTGCTGCAGAGGCAATCTACAGTCCAGAAGGTAAGAAACAGATTAAACAGACCATTGATTATTACATGGAGAATGCTCGCATCATACGCGAGAGTTTAACAGAGTTAGGCCTCACTGTCTACGGTGGGCAGAATGCACCTTACCTATGGGTGAAGACACCGGCTGACACTCCTTCATGGAAATTCTTTGAAGAGATGCTTAATGGTGCACAGGTTGTTTGTACACCTGGTGTTGGTTTCGGCTTAGCTGGCGAAGGATTCATACGCATCACAAGCTTTGGAGACCGCAATGATTGCATCGAAGCAATAGCCAGAATTAGGAAATGGTTAAATAAATAAGAGTATAGAAAATCTTTTTCAGATAATCATACATAAAAAAATAACTACCAAAATCCTATTTTTAATGGGATATTTTTAGTTACCAGTGGGATTTCATCGTGAGATGAGATCCCACACCTTTTTTATATATAGTGGTACAAAACGACTCCTCAATTGTGCAAGATTCATCCTATTCTTCACCCCACTATCATCTGAAAAGCAGTTTTATAGAATCTTTATCTCCTATAACTGTAATCATTTCATTTCTTTTCAGTATCTTTGCGTTCAGATAAATCATCAATTAAAAACAGAAAGAATATGAATGTAGGAGATAAAGCACCAGAGATTCTGGGTACTGATCAGGATGGAAAGGAAATTAAGTTGAGCGATTATAAAGGACAAAAGATTGTTCTTTATTTCTACCCTAAGGATTCAACATCAGGCTGCACAGCGCAGGCATGCAACCTTCGTGATAACTACAAGGAGTTAAGAGACAAGGGATATGTGATTATCGGAGCAAGTATACAGGACGAGAAGTCACACAAAGAAGTTTATCGAGAAGAACGAACTTCCTTTCCCACTCATTGCCGATACCGACTTAAAACTCGTTGAGACATTCGGTGTTTATGGTGAAAAAAAGATGTATGGCCGCACCTACATGGGTACATTCCGCACTACTTTCATCATCAACGAGGATGGTATCATTGAGCGCATCATCGGTCCAAAGCAAATTAAGACTAAGGATCACGCTGCTCAAATCCTTGCTGAAGACTAAGTCTTGCAATGTAAGGCATAGTTACAGAAAGTCGATAACACGCTCATAATAATAAGAGAACGCCGATAATAAAAGAATCAAAAAAACGCTCCCTACTAAAAGAGATGTGATAAAAAAGAAACGAAACAACTATGTCTAAAGTTCAAGACGCAAGCAGTAAGAAAACAAAGACGATAAGCAAAGATAGCAAAAGTCTAAGGAATACAAAGCAACCTCACCATTCACTTCGCTCTTCACTTGGAGAGGAAGGGATGGTGAGGTCTTTTTCTAAGGGTATAGAAACGAAGTCATTACGAAAAAGACTCCTTACCCTTGCTAACAAATATGAAACTTCGTCCTTTCTCAATGGCGACCCATCATGGTTTATGCACCAGGTGATTGGCAAAAGAAATCAAGAAACCATCGCTTTTATTGCTGCTTGCCTAAGTTATGGTTCACGACAAGTTTTCCTGCCTCGCATACAATATCTGCTCGATTGTTCACGTAGCGAACCCTACGAATGGATTAAAACAGGAAGATACACACTCGACATTCCTAATGACAATCAATGCTTCTATCGCTTGTATACCAATGCTATGATGTGCGACCTCTTCCACGCACTACGAAAGATGTATGAGGAGTATGGCGACATGGAAAATTATATTCGCAGCTATGCAAACCTCCAAAAGGGAAGTAAAAAGACTGATGCAATTACCGCTATTGAAGCTATTTGTGACCATTTTTTAAAACATGAAGCAGTCGGAATCGTACCCAAAAACACGAATTCAAGCTGTAAACGTGTATGTATGTTCCTACGCTGGATGGTTCGAACCGACTCTACAGTAGACCTTGGACTATGGTCAGATCTTATCGACCAACGTTCGCTCATCATCCCTCTTGACACCCATGTCATACAGCAGTCTCTGCAATTAGGTCTCATCACAAGCAAGACTGCTTCTATGTCGGTTGCTCGAAAACTAACCGATAAACTGTTAGAAATCTTCCCTAATGACCCTCTAAAAGCTGATTTTGCCCTCTTTGGATATGGAGTGAATCAGAAATAGAACAATTATCCTAATTTGATGACAGGCTCAAAGGATAAAGTAAGAACTCGTATTCTTTATTAGTTTTGTAATAAAAATTCAAAGATTCAAAAACTAAAGAGGCTTAATTGGACGCGAACTAAGGCTTAATAGCCTTGCAAAAGGTGCCCTTTTGAGGTCTAACTAACGCCCTTTTGAACCCTTATTAAGCACCTTTTAAAAAGCGATTCCATATAACACTGATTATAAGATGGTTACAAAAGCTGAAGTAATGGGCATTTTTTCTTGAATATCAGACTTCCTTTACACTCTTTTTGTAAAGTTATTTCACACTCTCTGAATACAAAAACCGGTTTCCGAAAAGGAAAGAAAGGGAGTATAAACAAGCGAAAGACGGTACTTAAAAACAAAGAAAAACAAAAATCCCAACTACGTTATAAACGTAGACGGGACCTTGTTACTACTCTCAAATTTCTAAATTACTTTCTTAATTAGGCAGTGATGTGATTATTCAAGTTAACTGCCTTTGCTACTAATGCTGCAACTACTACAGCTGATAATACTACTGAAATCATAATCTTTTTACCTTTAATGGGGAACCTTTTTTCCCCTGTTCATTAATATGTTATCCTTTAATTACGAGTGCAAAGTTAGGCAAAAACAAAACATCCAACAAAAAGAAACAAACAATAAACTTAGGAATCTACCTTTTAATTAGCCTGTATCAAGTCGATTGACGTAAATCAAAGAAATATCACTTGCTTTTCTCAATTATTTAAACTAACTTTGCCAGCCGCAAGCAAAAATGCACAACAAGAATGGAGAAAAACCAAGAATTACGCAATGCGTGGGACTTTGTAGAACACACTGGAATAAGTATTTTCCTCACAGGAAAGGCTGGAACTGGTAAAACAACCTTCCTTCGCACACTCAAAGAACGCAGCAATAAACGAAACATTATTGTTGCTCCTACTGGCGTGGCTGCTATCAATGCGGGCGGTATGACGATTCATTCTTTCTTCCAGTTGCCCCTCTCGCCTTTCGTACCCAATACTAACATCAAGAATCGATTTGATTATAGCAAAGAGAAACGCAAGATTATGCGTACTCTCGACTTGCTTATCATTGACGAGATTAGTATGGTACGAGCTGATGTTCTTGATGCAATTGACTCCGTTTTACGTCGTTTTCGTGAGCCAGATAAGCCCTTTGGTGGTGTACAACTCCTGATGATAGGCGACTTACAACAGCTTACTCCCGTTGTAACTCCAGAAGAAGAGGAACTATTACGACAGTATTATGACACTCCTTATTTCTTTGGTTCAAAGGCATTACGCAGCATTAGCTATGTAACTATTGAGCTAAACCACGTCTATCGACAGCAAGATGCGACCTTCATCACCTTACTTAATAATATAAGAGAGGGAAAAGTTTCAGCAGATGACCTCCAACGCCTCAACGAAAGATATGATCCAACGTTCCAACCAAAGGAGGGTAGTGATTATATTCGATTGACAACACATAACAGAATGGCGGAAAGCTATAACGAAGACCAACTTCGTAAACTTCCCGCAAAAGCTTATACCTTTAGCGCAGAAACGGATGGTAACTTCCCTGAATACAACTATCCAACGGACTTCAACCTTACGCTGAAGACGGGTGCGCAGGTGATGTTCATACGTAATGATAACAATGGACGTTACTATAATGGGCGTATTGGACACATCACCCATGTTGATAACGAGAAGATATACGTTCTTTGCCCTGGAGAGGATGAGGAATTTGAGGTTGAAGTTGAGACATGGGAGAACACTAAATACACCTTAAACGAGAAAACAAAACAAATAGAAGCAGAGGTGCAGGGGACTTTTAGGCAGTATCCACTGCGTCTGGCGTGGGCAATTACCATACATAAAAGCCAAGGACTTACCTTTGAACATGCTATTATAGATGCGCAAGCATCCTTTGCTTCGGGACAGGTTTATGTTGCATTAAGTCGTTGTAAGACCTTAGAAGGTTTGGTTTTGGCATCTCCGATTGGTAATACTGCGATTATAAATGATAACCGTGTAAGTGAGTATATCTCACATCAAACAGAAGAAGCTGAAAAGAGTATCTCCGCTTTACCTGCGTTGAAAGAAGAATACCATCGACAATTACTTATCGAATTATTCAATTTCAACGAGATTAAAACCTACGAAACGGCTCTCTTTAGGGTATTAACAGAGTTCTTCTTCAAGTTTACAAAGATAAATGCACTGCATAAGATGGCGCTTACTGACTTAGAGTCACGCATCATCCAAGTATCGATGAAATGGGAGAATCTTATCAAAAAGATGACAACCGAGCAGCTTCACGAAGAGGATTTCAAGGAGAGAATAAAGAAAGGAGCGCTCTACTTCCATAGTGAGTTGACCGAAATCTTCAGTAGAATGATAGAGTTGACTAAGGAAGTACAGACAAACAATAAAATTGGTGCTAAACGTTTTGACAACGCTTACACTGAACTTAAACAGACTTATCATGCAAAGCATGACCTGTTGGAAAGCATAATGGAAGATGGTTTCTCTATAACTACCTACCTCACAGCAAAGCAAGAGGCTATTCTCAACAGTATTTCCGATGGAACCGAGAGAAAAAGAAGAAAGAGAAAGGAAGATAAAGACAAACCTAAAGAGAAGAAAATAAGCACTTCTGAACAGACATATAACCTCTTCAAAACTGGAAAAAGCGTTGAAGAGATTGCCAAAGAGCGAGGATTGACACAAGGTACAATCCAAGGACATCTCGTATCTTACATCCTAAATGGAGACATAAAGCTTGAAGAAGTGATTGATGAAAAGAAAATAAATATCATCAAACGAAAAATTAAAGCTGTTGGAACAGAGAGCGGAATGAACCCTATTAAGGAGTTATGCCCTTCAGATATAACCTATAATGACATACGATTAATTATGAAAACAATGGTAACTTAAAGACTAAACAAAACCTTTACAATCTTATAAAAAGAGGGATTACCATGCTTTTCAAGGTAATCAAACTATCAAAAAACGTCAAAAAAGAAGACCTAATAAAATAAAACAACCTCTGAGACGTTGTCATACAACATAAAATCCCAGCATAGACCGTACTAAAAAGGAAAGAGTGAGGTTTTCTGAGATTATTTTATTATCTTTGTATTAGACAACAACACAAATATATCATGATACTAAGTTATGCAACCTCATTGGCAGCTATAATTGCTTCGGCTATATGCTTTGCCATCATTGCATTGATGTATTGGAAGTCACCAAGTGGTCCACTCACTTTTAAGCGTAGAATAATTATATTGGACTATGGGCTTCTTCTTCTATATCTTTGCTGTCATTTTATACGGAGTGAGAACGATGAAACCGAAATATTATGTGTTCCATCGATATTATCATTATACCTTCTCTGGGAGTCTTTCCTTATCACATGCACGACATTCAGCAATGGAAAGATTTACAAGAATACGTATGCTCTGTTATTCTATAACCTCCTACCGCTATCACTACTTGTCCCACAGATGATATATGCAGCGAACGGAGACATTCATCATTACCAGAATTACAGTCAACTACAGGCTGATCTCCAGCAAACGATGCCAATACAAGCATTAATGCGTATTATCTTTTCAGCAGGTATCCTCTTCTGCAAGCTATTGATGATTATAGAGATTGTAACACAACAGATTAAATATAAGCATCAAATTATCGATGAAAACGGAGACCTTAGAGGTATAGCACGACGCAACAAAATCTATTTAGGGACGGGAATACTCCTCATAATGATAACGATAGGACAGCTTGTTCCGTCTACAATTTACCATGCCTTATTAAAGATTTGTATCATATTTACTGTCATAGCAATCACACGTTTCTACGTGAATCTACATAAACACATTATGATTTTGGAGTCAAACAACTATAACAAAGGCAACTCTATTAAAGAGAAAATAGACAAGTGGCTTCATCAGGACCCATTCCCATTGGCTGATACAGAGCTTACAATGGAGAAGACGGCAGCATCTATAGGAATACAGACCGTAGCCCTCTCCTACTATATCTATGAGTTTGCGGGTAAGACATTCCTATCTTGGCAAAGCGAATGTCGTATGATTCATTGCCGTGAGTTACTCAAAAACGATGACAAAAACATCTCAGAAATCGCATACGAATGTGGTTATAGCGACCTTGCGGCTATGAGTAAAGCCTTCAAAAAGAGGTTCGGAGTAGCTCCAACCATTTATAGGAAGAGGCTTAGCGACACTAAAAGACCTCAAAACCCAGAATCGCTTGAAGATGAAGTTTAATCGATGAAATGGGCGAAAAATGACGTTTAAAAAGGGTATAAAAGGTAGTTATAATAAAAAATAAGTCTTATAACAAATATAATTTATTTGCACAGACATCTTTTTTCCCACAAAATAACTATCTTTGTAATATCAATTAAAGATATTTCTTGAGTAGCAATCAAATTACGTTTAAATAGTTATTAGTAAGTTAATAGTCAAATTAAACTAATTAGGATGGTCCTCGTGAGAAGATTGCCTAATGATTTTTTGAGTCAAATAATTTTTTGAGTTATTTAGTTAAGTGGCTGAGTGTATGTCTGCGTGAGCAGATATACACTTTTTTCTTTTCTATAGTTTGAGCCGACAATTCGCGTGGTTTCATAAGAACTTCACACATAAACAATTCTTTAGCAGCCTACCTTATAATTAACAATGAGGCAAATACAGTTTTCCCCTACCACCTTTATTCATTGTATTATAGATCGAACCATGTTGCGTTCTTGGTAAACACCAACTGTGCGGAGCATGAGCACCAACCGTGCGGAGGGTTAAATACCTTATAATATACGACTAAGATGAAAGGCATTTGTTGTTAACAAAGAGTTGTATAGCCCAAAACAAAATGGCATTATTGGATTAAGAGGCATCCTTTCTCAAAAACAATAGGAATGAAAAGAGCATAACTATCAGCTTTAAAGTACAAATTCGATTAAAAATTATTAGGCTGTAATAATAGAGAATAATATCCTTAAATACTTTGCCAGATAATCTGAAAATAACTAATTTTGCAGATAGAACTTTCATTATAAGACAAAAGATATGGCAAATTTAAGATTTGGAGCTGTTGAAGAAGCATTCAAAAAACGCCCCTTAGAAGTCAAGACACCTACAGAACGTCCAGAACAGTTCTACGGTAAGTACGTCTTTAATCGTGCAAGAATGTACAAGTATCTCCCTGTTGATGTGTACCAAAAGCTGATAGACGTCATTGACAATGGTTCACGATTAGACCGTTCCATCGCAGATGCAGTAGCGCAAGGCATGAAGAAATGGGCAGAGGAACATGGAGCAACTCACTACACCCACTGGTTCCAACCGCTAACAGAAGGTACTGCAGAGAAACACGATGCCTTTGTCGAGCATGATGGCAAAGGAGGAATGATTGAAGAATTCTCAGGAAAACTACTCGTTCAACAGGAACCTGACGCCAGTTCTTTCCCTAATGGAGGAATCCGCAATACCTTTGAAGCACGTGGCTATTCAGCCTGGGACCCAACCAGTCCTGTATTCATCATCGAAGACACACTTTGTATTCCTACAATATTTATATCTTATACTGGAGAAGCACTCGACTACAAAGCACCATTATTAAAATCACTCCATGCTGTTAATGTTGCAGCAACTAAGGTTTGCCAATACTTTTATCAAGACGTAAAGCAGGTTCACACTAACCTTGGATGGGAACAAGAATACTTCCTTGTAGATGAAGACTTGTACTTTGCTCGCCCTGACCTTATGCTTACAGGCCGTACGCTGATGGGGCATGACTCTGCAAAGAACCAGCAAATGGACGACCATTACTTCGGTACAATCCCTGAGCGTGTACAAGCTTTCATGAAGGATCTTGAGATACAAGCACTCGAATTGGGTATTCCTTGCAAGACACGTCACAATGAGGTTGCCCCCGGTCAGTTTGAGTTGGCTCCTATCTTTGAGGAATGTAACCTTGCTGTAGACCATAACATGCTATTGATGTCACTCATGAAGAAGGTTGCACACAAGCATAGTTTCCGCGTTCTTCTACATGAGAAGCCTTTCGATGGAGTCAATGGTTCTGGTAAGCATAACAACTGGAGCCTAAACACTGACACTGGTATTCTCCTCCATGCAGCAGGTAAGACACTTAACGATAACCTTCGTTTTGTAGTCTTCATCGTAGAAACCTTGATGGCTGTCTATAAGCACAATGGTCTTCTGAAAGCATCAGTAATGAGCGCAACCAACGACCATCGTCTTGGAGCTAACGAAGCACCACCTGCTATTATCTCCTCATTCCTCGGAAAACAGATTAGTGATCTCCTTGAGCATATAGAAAAGGCTGACAAGGAAAACATCTTTAGCCTTACTGGAAAGACTGGTTTACAGATGGACATTCCAGAGATTCCAGAGTTACTTATCGATAACACCGACCGTAACCGCACATCTCCTTTTGCCTTTACAGGTAACCGCTTTGAGTTCCGTGCAGTAGGTTCTGAGGGCTAACTGTGCATCTGCGATGATTGTACTGAACACTGCTGTAGCAGAAGCTTTAGAGCGTTTCAGCGAGCGTGTTGACACCTTGGTTGAGAAAGGTGAAGACCTAACATCAGCAATCATCGATATCATTCGTGAAGATATCAAGACCTGTAAGCCTATCCACTTCGATGGAAACGGATATTCTGATAGCTGGAAGGAAGAAGCCAAGAAGCGTGGACTCGATTGCGAATCAAGTTGTCCTAAGTGCTTCGACCGCTACCTTGACGAAGATTCTATCAAGATGTTCGAGTCGATGAACGTGATGAAACGTAACGAGTTGGAGGCACGTAACGAGGTAAAATGGGAGACATACACCAAGAAGATACAAATCGAAGCACGTGTAATGGGCGATTTGGCGATGAATCATATCATCCCTGTGGCAACACATTACCAGAGTCAGTTAGCGAAGAATGTGCAGAATATGGTCAATATCTTCGGAGATGTAGAGGGAAAACAGCTCAGCGAGCGTAACATAAAGATTATACGTGAGATTGCTGAACGCACTAATATCATCGAGACTGGTGTTGAAGAACTTGTCAATGCACGTAAACAAGCCAACAAAATAGAAAGTCAACGCGAAAAAGCAATCGCTTATCATGATACTATCGCACCAAAGATGGAAGCCATCCGATATCAGATTGATAAATTAGAGTTAGTGGTCAGCGATGAGCTTTGGACACTTCCAAAGTATCGCGAACTACTCTTTATTAGATAAAAGAATACGATTTCATCGACAATTAACACTATCTTCGCATCTTTACTTAACAGAGTAAGGGGCGAAGAAAGTAACAAAAGAAAGGCAGGTAATCCAAACATCAACGGATTATCTGCCTTTTTTCTATCGTTCTAAGAAACGTATTACTATTGTTCTTTCTCCTTATAGATAACATTATTAGCACCACTTGTGAACTTCAGTGCCTCTGGATGCTCATCTACAAAGCTCTCAATATGACGAACACGCTTCTCTTCGAAGATCTCATCAACCGCTATAAGGATACCAGTTTCCTCTACATCGCCAAAGCCATAGTTGATAGCTGTACCGAAGAGTTTCATCGTTGGAGAAAGATTCATATAAGCATTCACTAAAGGAGGGATGTTATATCCCAACTCACGTATCTCTCTATTTAATATTCTATAGTCCTCCTTAAAACCATTTCCTTGGAAAAGAGCATCCAACTCAGTGGTTGGAGTGTCAATTTTTAACGGTTTAATCGGTATAATAAGGTCATCCTTATCATCAAAATACTTCTTCAAAAAGTAAAGAATCATATCCCTACCACGACGGATATAAGAAGGATACATGGTCATCTTTCCGAAGAAATACTTACATTCAGGGTACAACACTGTCAACGCTCCAAGTCCATCCCAAAGGTTATCCAGCGCAAATATGCTCTTAGAATTCTTACGAACGTTCTGGTAATCCAATGAAACAAAGAACGTCCAAGCTCAACTGTATAAGGAGCATACTCCTTCATGAACTTATCAGAGAAATGGAACATGTGACTTGTTGCGACCTTTGGCTGTCCGTTTTTATCTATTTCCCACTCGCTACCAAAGATATAACGATATCCACCGATAATCTCTTGCGCCTCAGGGTTCCAAACAATCAACTGTCTACAACAATTCTCCATCGTGTCGAACTCATCGACATCCATCGATTTGCCCGTACCACCCCCAGCCGAACGAAAAGCTATTTCGCGCAGACGTCCAATCTCCTTCATCACGTTTGGCGCAGTCTTAGCCGTCACAACATAAATTTCATTGTGACTTTTGTTCGTCGAACGAAGCATCCGTTCAGGAGTCAACTCGCTCTTGAGTAACTCCTTGCTAATGGGTTGGATGATTTCTTCTTCCATATTCTCTATCTATCTTTTTCTTTCTCTAAATCTAATCGCGTGATTGAACCCCTTACTCTGTCATTTAATAAGGCTAAATCTCAGAGCTCATAAACCATGTCTTCAACATATTTAGCCCATTCCATCGATGTGCGACTCTTATCAAACGTCTGCCAAGGGATTGGCTTTCCTATTGCAACACGGAACGTTTTACCAACGTTTCTGTACATCTCATCAACAAGGAATAGCATCGCAATATTCACCTTCTTAACGTATTTATCACTGAAATGTGCAATACGATAGAATCGATCAGAATTACGTCCGCCAAAGAAGATGGGAACTACATCACGCTGATACTCCACACTCTTGACGATAAACGTCTTCTTCCACTCTAAGTCATGAATCTTCCCATTAATCTTACGACTATTCAGTCCAGCAGGGAACATCAAAATATGATTATCACTTTTGAAGCCAGCCTCAACCATGCGAGGGAAATCACGACTCTGTTTTCCAGTTTTGTTAATACCAATACTTACTGGTTTTAAGCCCGGAAGATTGAGTAACAAGTCATTAACCAGATAGCGAAATCTGCCATCATAGTGCTTACCGATAATCGATCCCAATGCTACACCATCCTGTCCACCAAGGGGATGATTTGACACAAAGGTATAAAGTTTACCATCATCCTTATCTGGAAGATTCTCTAAACCTTCGATTTGCAACGTCATGTCAAGATATCGAACACACTCTGTGAGCCATTCTGTCCCTGACAAACCACGACTATCCCATAGAAACTGATTAACCTCATCTTCATGAAGGATTCTTTTTAGCCAATTGACAGCAAAAGAAGGAACGAATTTAGCCTTCGCCCCCATCTTATCTCTTAGAATCTTGTCTATGTCTATCGTCTTCTCTATTTCTGCACCCATGTACTCAATCTCTCCTAACAAAATGCAAAAATAACGAAACCATTTGGAATAGCTTGCGTTTTTTGCGAAAAATATATGTTTAAACAGAAAAAATCATGTCAACAACAGCGTTGATTACTTTCATTTAAAACCAAATGCTCCATTTTACCCCACTATTTTTAGGATCCTCCACTTCACATAATGAGCCTTAAAACCAACTTTGATACGCCAAAAAGACAGAAAGAAAGGCAACTCAAAAAGAAGGAAATAAAAGCAAAAAAGGGAACAACAAAACTCGTACTTAAAAACGTATTTTGTAATGATATTTCACAACATCAATTCCAATATATACTCTTTTAGCATCTTAAAGACGCCCAATAAGCTTGCAAAAGGTGCCCTTTAAGACCCTTACTAACGCCCTTTTGAAGTCCAATTAAGCACCTTTTGGAAACCACTTTTACAACCCTTTGATTCTCTGATATTTACAAAAGCATCCAGAATAGTACTTTTTAGACCTAAATTAGCATTTTAACCCCTCACGATTGTAAATATATTTCAAACCATCACACAACTCACTCAACACTCTTAACACATAGCAAAAATCAAGTACACCACGAAGCGCAATTGACAAGAGGACAGGAACGTCGGCTAAAGTGTTAATATTCTAAAAATAGAGGTCATTAACAAAATATTGTGGAGCATAGTGGGGATATGTGGGGAAAAATGTGTAACTTTGAAGCCAAATACAGCTTTATAAAAAATAAACATGAGATTCTTAGGCAATATCGAAGCAAAAACAGACGCAAAAGGAAGAGCCTTCCTGCCTGCAGTCTTCCGCAAGGTGCTCAACGCATCAGGCGAGGAATCGCTGATATTGCGCAAAGATATCTTCGAGCCATGCTTAGTTCTCTATCCCGAGTCTGTATGGAACGAACGAATGGACGCACTCCGCAAGCGTTTGAGCCGCTGGAGCCGTCGCGACCAGATGATTTATCGCCAGTATGTCACAGATGTTGAGATGATTACATTGGACGGAAACGGTCGTTTCCTCATCCCAAAACGATATCTAAAAATGGCGAATATCGACCAGCAGATTAGGTTTACAGGAATGGACGATTGCATTGAAATCTGGGCGAACGGTGAAAATAACGAGCCATTCATGTCGGCTGAAGAATTCAGCAAGGCCATGGAAGAAACCATGGGCATGGAAGGAGCCATCTCGCTTGATACCCCTTCACAAGACAACGATTAGTCAACCACAAAAGAATCAACAGCATGATTAAGACTGCAGAATGTTATCATATCCCAGTACTCCTCAACGAAAGCATTGAAGGATTGAACCTACATGCCAACGGAGTCTACGTGGATGTAACTTTCGGAGGTGGAGGTCATAGCCGAGAGATTCTTTCTCGCTTAACAGAGGGCAGTCATCTTTACAGCTTCGACCAAGATGCTGACGCCGAGCAGAATATTGACAACATGGGCTTAAGCGAGGAACAGGTAGACCGCTTCACCTTTGTTCGCTCCAACTTCAGATACCTAAAGAACTGGATGCGGTATTATGGCGTAGAATACATAGACGGACTACTTGCCGACCTTGGTGTTAGCAGCCATCACTTTGATGATGAGACACGTGGGTTCTCATTCCGCTTCGAGGCTCCACTCGACATGAGAATGAACAAACGAGCAGGAATAACAGCTGCCGACATTCTCAACGACTACGATGAAGAACGATTGGCAGACATACTCTACCTCTACGGAGAACTGAAGCAGTCGCGCCGCATCGCCTCAACCATTGTTAAGGCAAGAGGACAGAAAACATATAAAACAACGAACGACTTACTGACAACCATCGAACCTTTCTTTCAGCGGGCACGCGAAAAGAAAGACATGGCAAAAAAATGTTTCAAGCCCTTCGCATCGAAGTAAACCACGAGATGGATGCCTTGAAGGAAATGCTTATGGCAGCAACTGAACTGCTTCGCCCTGGCGGTAGACTATCGGTTATTACCTACCACTCCTTAGAGGATAGAATGGTAAAGAACATTATGAAGTCAGGAAATATAGAGGGTAAAGTGAAACAAGACTTCTTCGGACGAATAGAAACGCCATTCCGATTAGTCAATAACAAAGTTATCACTGCAAGTAACGACGAACAAGAACGCAACCCACGAAGCCGAAGTGCAAAACTAAGAATAGCAGAAAAGAAAGCAAATGAATGACGAGAACGACAAGAAGAATCCAACGCTGACGGAGCATCCTCTCACAGAAGATCAGACTGCTTTCACTGAAGAGAGCATAAACGTCACAGAGCCACTCGTTAAGGCAGAGACTATAGAAAATCAACCAGAAGCTACTGCGAATAACGAGGTAGCAACACCACTAATGGAGGAGGAAGAAAAAAGAATAGAAGAAGAGGTTGAAGTAGAAAAGATTAAAGCAGCCATTGAGGAGCAAGCACGCGAAGATGAGCAACCACAATCATCAAACTTCACACTAAGAAAGATTCTTGGAGGTGACATCCTCTCTACACGACTCCTACGTAATAACATCTGGTTGATTATCACCGCTGTGATTTTCACTATCGTTTACATATCAAATCGATACAGTGTGCAGAAGTACCTTATTGAGATTGATAAGTTGCAAAAAGAGTTAGAGGACGCTAAGTATCGTGCGCTTTCAAGTAGTAGTCAACTCACAGAGAAGACACGTGAGAGCCATATACTTGAGATATTGAAAACAAGAAAGGACAGTGTACTGAAAATGTCTGACCGTCCACCTTATATTATAGATGTACCCGAGAAATAGGATATGAGTAAGTTTGATAATAGCAAAGTAATGCCCCGCTACAGCGTTATAGCGATCATCATGTCGCTTGTAGCTGTAGCTGTTATTGGTAAGACTATCTACACCATGACTGCAGGTAGAACCTACTGGCTGGAAGTTGCTGCTTCTCAAAAGAAAGACAGCGTCACAGTAAAGCCTACCAGAGGTAACATCTTAAGCTGTAATGGGCAACTTATGGCAAGTTCATTACCTGAATTTAAGGTTTACATGGACTTCAACGCACTCAAAGCAGCAGGAAACGATACAGCATTCGTCGATAGCATAAACTATATCAGCAAGGGATTGAATAATATCTTCCCTGAGAAATCAGCAGCCTACTTCAAGAAGTACCTCATGGAAGGCTACCACAAGGAGAGTAAGCATTGGGCAATATGGAACGAGCGCATAGACTATAACACATTTAAAGAGATACAGAGCCTCCCTATTTTCCACCTTTCTAAATATAAGAGTGGATTCCACTGGGATGAGTTTAACGCACGTCGTCGCCCGTTTGGTTCACTTGCTCAACGTACGATAGGTGATATGTTCGGTGCAAAAGATACTGCTCGCTGTGGATTAGAGCTTTCATACGACTCTATTCTGCGTGGTACAAATGGTATCATCCACCGTCGTAAGGTTCGTAACAAGTTCCTTGATATCACGGATACAGCACCAATTGATGGTGCCGACATCATAACTACCATTGACGTCAGCATGCAAGACTTAGCAGAGCGTGCTTTATTAGACGAGTTGAAAGACCCTAATGTAAATGGTAACGTAGGTGTTGCTATTGTGATGGAAGTCGCAACTGGTGACGTAAAGGCTATTGTCAACTTAGATAAATGTAGTGATGGCGAATATAGAGAGGTTAAAAATCATGCCGTAAGTGACTTGCTTGAGCCCGGTTCTGTCTTTAAGACAGCCTCTATTATGACCATCCTTGATGATGGACTCGTTGATACCATGTACACCGTTCAGACTGGACCAGGTGTATGGAATATGTACGGACGAGACATGAAGGACCACAACTGGACACGTGGAGGATATGGAACGCTGACGTTGCCATGGACTTTGAAATACAGTTCAAACATCGGTGTCAGTCGTATCATTGACATGCACTACCACAAGAACCCAGAGAAATTCGTCCAAGGTATCTACGACTTAGGTCTTGCAACCGATTTCCATGTCCCTATTGTAGGCTATTCACCAGCACGAATCCGCATGCCACATAAGAATAGTCGTGGTCAGTATGACAACTGGAGTGCCACTGCTTTGCCATGGATGAGTATTGGTTACGAGACACAGATACCACCAATATCGACTCTTACCTTCTATAATGCGATTGCTAATGGTGGTAAGCTAATGCAGCCACGATTTGTAAAACAGATTGTAAAAAATGGCGAAGTCATCTATAACAATCCGCCAAAGGTATTAAAAGAGCGTATTGCAAAGGAAAGTACCATCAAGAATATTACACGCATTCTGACGGAAGTTGTCTCTGAAGGCTTGGGTAAGAAGGCTGGCTCTGACAAATTCCTCGTTGCAGGTAAGACTGGTACTGCCCAGATGTCAAGGGAGCCTTGGGTTATAAGACAGGTGGAACAAACTATCTCCTCAGCTTTGCAGGCTTCTTCCCTGCCGACAAACCACGTTACAGTTGTATTGTCTGCATACAGAAGACAGGTCTCCCAGCATCCGGAGGTGGCATGAGTGGTGTTGTATTCCACCACATTGCGGAAGGCATTATGGCACAAAGTCTGAAGCTGAATGTTACTGATGCACACGATGCTTCATCTGTAACAATCCCTACAGCAAAGACAGGCAACCTGCTTGCAACAGACTATGTGCTGAATTCTCTCGGCTTCCAAATAACGAATGGTTGGAACGGTGCTTACCCATTTGGTAATCCTATATGGGGAACAACCACCATAAAAGGAAAGTCATTGACCTTCCAAAAGGAGCAAGCACCTAAAGCCAACATAGTCCCTGACGTCCATGGCATGGGTGCTCGCGACGCTGTTTACTTGATGGAGAAACATGGTATTAAAGTAATACTTACCGGTAGAGGTCGTGTTATTAAACAAAGCGTTGCACCAGGCGAAAAGGTTAAGAAGGGAATGAAATGTGAATTAAGAATGGGATAAACATTCACTTCACAAAGGCAGAACACTTCGATTACAATCATAAAGAATAAGAAAAGAACAAAGATATGAAGTTAAGCGAATTACTCAAAAACGTTAAGGTTATTGCTAGCCAAGGCAATATTGACGTTGAGATTAAAGGAGTGAACATTGATAGTCGTAAGATAGAGAACGGCCATTTGTTCATCGCAATGAAAGGAACACAGGTAGACGGACATAAATTCATTAGCAAAGCTATTGAGTTAGGAGCCGTAGCAATCCTACTTGAAGATATGCCTGAGGAACTGAATGAAAAGGTAACATACGTTCAAGTAGCATCAACAGAGGAAGAAGCAGGAAAGGTTGCCACAATGTTCTATGGAGAACCATCACGCAAACTAAAGCTGGTTGGTGTAACTGGAACGAACGGTAAGACAACCATTGCCACCTTATTATATAGAATGTTCCGTGAGTTCGGACATAAGGTAGGCTTACTCTCTACCGTATGTAACTATATTAATGATGAGGAAGTTCCTGCAAGTCACACTACTCCAGACCCAATAGAACTTAACTGTCTACTTGCGAAGATGGTTGAGGCAGGCTGCGAATATGCGTTCATGGAGTGTTCCAGCCATGCTATCCATCAGCATCGTATAGGTGGTTTAGAGTTTGTAGGAGGCATCTTCACCAACCTTACACGTGACCACCTCGACTACCATAAGACTTTCGAGAACTATCGCAATGCCAAGAAGATGTTCTTCGACGGATTACCTAAGACCGCTTTTGCCATTACCAATGCCGATGACAAGAACGGAATGATTATGGTTCAGAACACAAAGGCAACAGTCAAGACCTATTCTATCAAACGAATGGCAGACTTCCGTGCAAAGATTCTTGAATGCCACTTTGAAGGTATGTACCTTGAAGTTGACGGCAAAGAGGTTGGCGTACAGTTCATTGGTAAGTTCAATGTGAGCAATCTGCTTGCAGTATATGGTGCTGCCATCATGTTAGGTAAGAAGCCAGAGGATGTCCTAATAGCAATGAGCACACTCAAGAGCGTTAACGGACGATTAGAACCTATCCAATCACCAGAAGGCTACACTGCTGTTGTTGACTATGCCCATACACCAGACGCATTGGAGAATGTCCTCTCTGCTATTCACGATGTACTTGATGGTAAGGGCGGACATGTCATTACTGTCTGCGGTGCAGGCGGACATCGTGACAAGGGAAAGCGTCCATTAATGGCTCAAGAGGCTGTTAAACAAAGTGACACTGTCATCCTTACAAGTGACAATCCACGCGACGAAGAGCCACAGGCTATTATCGATGATATGCTTGTAGGACTTGACACTACACAGCGCAAGAAGGTTCTCACGATTACTGATCGTAAGGAAGCAATTCGCACTGCAGCCATGATGGCACAGAAAGGTGACGTTATTCTTGTTGCAGGTAAGGGACATGAGAACTACCAAGAGATAAATGGTGTGAAGCATCATTTCGATGACCACGAGGTTATCCGTGAAATCTTCGGTATTAAGTAATTCTAAAATAGAGACCCTATCGTCTATCGTAAGAACAACATAAAAGAGAAATAAAATGTTATACTATATCTTCCGTTGGCTTGACCAGTTCGGTATCAGTGGTTCTCACCTTTGGGGCTACATCAGTTTCCGTTCTATTTTGGCAATGATATTAGCACTGATTATCTCTGCATGGTTCGGAGAACGCTTCATTAAATACCTCAAGAAGAAGCAGATTACAGAGGTACAACGAGATGCACAGATTGACCCATTTGGTGTCAAAAAGATTGGTGTACCATCAATGGGTGGTATTATTATCATCGTTGCACTCTTGATTCCTGTCGTCTTGTTAGGTAGATTACGTAATATCTATCTGCTCTTGATGATTGTCACGACCATTTGGTTGGGTTTCCTCGGTGGTATGGACGATTTCATAAAGATATTCAAGCACGACAAGGAAGGACTGAAGGGTAAATATAAGATTATCGGACAAGTAACCATTGGACTTATCGTTGGCTTGGTTCTTTGGGCATCTCCAGATGTCAAAGCCAACTTGAACCTTGAGGTAGCCAATCAGAATGGGAAGGAAGTCGTCATCAAACATGAAGCAAAAGCTGTGAAGACACTGAAGACAACCATACCATTTGTAAAATCACATAATCTTGATTATTCAGAAATTGTAGGTTTCTTAGGTAAGTACAAGACTGCTGGTGGCTGGATTCTGTTTGTCCTTATGACCATCTTCGTTGTCACGGCCGTTTCTAACGGTGCAAACCTTAACGACGGAATGGACGGTATGTGCGCAGGAAACTCCGCCATCATAGGTGTCGTATTGGGTATATTAGCCTACGTAAGTAGCCATATACAATACGCAGCCTACCTCAACATTATGTACATTCCAGGCTCGGAAGAGTTAGTAGTGTTCTTCATGGCATTCATTGGGGCATTGATAGGCTTCCTTTGGTACAATGCTTATCCTGCACAAGTGTTCATGGGTGACACGGGAAGTCTTACCATCGGCGGTATCATTGCAGTAGGTGCAATTATCATTCACAAGGAATTGATGCTTCCGATTCTCTGTGGCGTATTCTTTGTTGAGAGCTTAAGTGTTATCGTACAGGTTTGGTACTACAAGTTAGGAAAACGTAAAGGTGTTAAACAGCGTATCTTTAAGCGCACACCAATACATGACAACTTCCGTACACAAGATAGCCAACTCGATCCAGAGTGTAAGTATCTCTTGAAAAAACCACATAGTGCAGTGCATGAGAGTAAGATTACACTACGCTTCATCATCGTGACTATCATCCTCGCTGCAATGACTATCATCACACTAAAGATAAGATAAACACGAGGCGTGCGAGGCGTTAGCACGATATGTGCGGGGCGTTCGCACAATTGGTGTTCATACGAAACACCACACAGCTGACCACTACCCAAGAGGCGAGTAACCGTTTACTCGAAGAGAGGTAAGCAGCCAGCAAACAAAAACATTACATAAGCAAGAGTAAGGAAAGGAAAGATATATGAAAAGAATAGTAATACTTGGTGCCGGTGAAAGTGGTGCCGGCGCAGCCGTATTGGCAAAAGAAAAGAAGGCTTCGATGTCTTTGTTTCTGACATGTCAGCCATTAAGGACAAGTATAAGAAGATGCTTGATGACCGTGGTATAGAATGGGAAGAGGGACAACACACAGAAGAGAAGATTCTCAATGCTGATGAAATCATCAAGAGTCCTGGTATTCCTAAAGAAGCTCCTATTGTTCAGAAACTTATCGCACAGGGTACACATATCATTAGTGAAATAGAATTTGCTGGTCGATACACCAACTCTAAGATGATATGTATTACTGGAAGTAATGGAAAGACCACAACAACGAGCCTCATCTATCATATCTTCAAAGATGCTGGTTACGACGCTGGTTTGGCTGGTAACATTGGTAACAGTCTTGCACTGCAAGTAGCAGAAGACCCACATGAGTATTATATCATTGAGTTGAGTAGCTTCCAGTTGGACAATATGTATGACTTTCGTGCCAATATTGCCATCCTTCTCAATATCACCCCTGACCACTTGGACCGCTATGACTACAAGTTTGAGAACTACGCAGACGCTAAGATGCGTATCATTCAGAATCAAACCAAGGAGGATAGCTTCATTTACTGGAACGATGACCCTGTCATCAAGAAGGAACTTGAGAAGTTTGATGTACATGCCGTATGCTATCCATTCTCTGAATTAAAGGAGAAGGGCAGTATCGGTTACATTGAAGAAGGACAGTATACGATTGAACAGCCTGAGCCATTCAACATGGAGCAGGAAGACCTTTCGCTTACTGGACGTCACAATATCTACAACTCTTTAGCAGCAGGTATTGCTTCTGATATCAGCGGTATTAAGAAAGAAAACATCCGCAAGAGCCTCAGCGACTTCCCTGGTGTTGAGCATAGATTGGAAAAGGTATGTAAGGTTGCTGGCGTACAATACATCAACGACTCAAAAGCTACCAATGTTGACGCTTGCTGGTATGCACTCGAAAGTATGCGCACACCAACAATCTTGATTATTGGTGGCAAGGATAAGGGAAATGACTATAACAGCATTAAGGACTTAGTTAAGCAGAAGTGTGCTGGCATTGTTTACCTTGGCGCTGACAACAAGAAGCTACATGACAACTTCGACGACCTCGGTCTTCCTATCCGCGACACCCATTCCATGAAGGATTGTGTTGCAGCTTGTGCAGAGTTAGCAAAGCCTGGTGACACAGTTCTCCTAAGCCCATGCTGTGCAAGCTTCGATCTTTTTAAGAATATGGAAGACCGTGGCGAGCAGTTCAAGAGCTATGTAAGAGCATTGTAGGAAAAGACTTATCTGGCTAATTGGGCTAATAAGACTAATTGGACCAATAAGACTAATTGGGCTAATAAATCCCCTAAGGAACAAAAAATAATGAAGAATAAATCTCTCAGTAACATATTCAAAGGAGACAAGGTTATTTGGATGGTCTTCTTCTTCCTATGTATCATCAGTATCATTGAGGTATATTCAGCCTCAAGTTCACTGTCGTACACAGGAGGTAACTACTGGAGCCCTATCATCTACCATTGCAGCATCCTTGTTGTTGGCATTGCTTTGATGGTGGTTGTATTAAATATTAAATGCCGTTACTTCAAACTTATCACACCGATTGTACTGGGCATGTCCATACTCATGCTTATATGGGTGCTCGTAGCAGGACAAAGTACGAATGGAGCAAGCCGATGGATTAGTTTTGCAGGTATACAATTCCAACCTTCCGAATTAGGCAAGGGTGCATTGGTATTAGCCATTGCACAGATACTTAGTGCAATGCAAACCGAACATGGAGCAGATCGAAAAGCCTTTAAATATATCATGTGGCTATCTGGTGGTATTATTCTCCTGATTCTTGGTGAGAATCTTTCCACAGCTATGCTCATTGGTTTGACCGTAGTATTGATGATGTTTGTGGGAAGAGTTCCTTTCAATCAGTTAGGCCGTTTAATCGGTTTCATCGTCTTACTTGGAGTTTTCGTCCTATCTATGGTGATGCTTGTGGGTGATGACAAGAAAGCTGAGGACGAATTATCTGCCAAACAAAACCTTACAGAACAGACGGTAGCTGCACAGCAAGAGGAATCACCTGGATTCATTGGTAAAATTCTCCACCGCGCTGACACATGGAAGGCACGTGTCAAGAAATTCTTTAGTAACGAATATGTTGCACCAAAAGATTACGACTTAGATAAAGATGCGCAGGTGGCACATGCTAACATAGCCATCGCTTCATCAGATGTCGTTGGTAAAGGACCAGGAAACTCTAATGAAAGAGACTTTCTTTCGCAAGCCTTCTCCGACTTTATCTATGCGATTATCATTGAAGAAGGAGGTATCGAAGGAGCCATCTTTGTGGCACTCCTATATATTATCCTTCTGTTCAGAACTGGAATTATAGCCAACCGGGTGTGAAAATTCTTTCCCTGCTTTCCTCGCTATGGGTATCGCCTTCCTCCTGGTTACACAGGCGTTATTCAATATGTTAGTAGCTGTAGGATTGGCGCCAGTAACAGGACAGCCACTTCCTCTTATCAGTAAGGGTGGTACTTCAACTATCATTAATTGCGTCTACATAGGCGTAATACTCAGTGTAAGCCGTTCGGCAAAGAAAAAGAAAGAAGAAAAGAAACCTTCTGAGAAAGTTTCACATGTAATAGTCTAATCTGTAGAGAAGACTAAAAAGAATATGAAAGTTGAAAGAAGATAAAAAAAATGATTACCTTTGTAGGTTATAAAGAAGATGCAAATGGACGAAGATTTAAGAATTATCATCAGCGGTGGCGGCACGGGAGGACATATTTTCCCTGCAGTATCTATTGCTAATGCCATTAAGGCAAAACACCCAGAGGCGAAGATTCTCTTTGTGGGTGCTGATGGACGTATGGAGATGCAACGTGTTCCTGCTGCTGGTTATGAGATAAAAGGCCTACCTATCAAAGGTTTCGACCGTGCTAATAAGCTAAAGAACATTGAAGTACTTTGCAAACTTTGGAAGAGTCTTCGCATGGCTCGCCAGATAATAAAAGACTTTAAGCCACAGGTTGCTGTGGGTGTTGGTGGTTATGCCAGTGGTGCAACGCTCTATGAGTGTGCAAAGATGGGCATCCCATGTCTTATCCAAGAGCAGAATTCTTATGCTGGTGTGACCAACAAACTATTGTCTAAGCGTGTGAAGAAGATTTGTGTTGCTTACGAAGGTATGGACCGTTTCTTCCCTGCTGATAAGATTATCATGACGGGTAACCCTGTTCGTCAGAACGTCCTCTCTACCCCACTCTCTGTTGAAGAGTCACGTGAGAGTTCGGTCTTGACCCTAACAAGAAGACGATCCTTCTCGTTGGTGGTAGTCTTGGAGCAAGAACTATCAATCGCTCAGTCATTGAACACCTTGATCTCATCAAGCAATCAGACGTCCAATTCATATGGCAAACGGGTAAGTTCTATCATCAACAGATATTGGATTCAATGAAGGGTAAGGAACTTCCGAACCTAAAGATAATGGACTTTATCAGTGATATGGGTGCTGCATATAAGGCTGCTGACCTTGTTATCAGTCGTGCTGGCGCAAGTTCTATCAGTGAATTCCAGCTTATCGGAAAGCCTGTTATCTTGGTACCAAGTCCAAACGTGGCAGAAGATCATCAGACAAAGAATGCGATGGCATTGGTCAATAAAGATGCTGCACTCTGCGTAAAGGATGTTGATGCACCTGACACTTTGATAAAACTTGCACTCGATACCATCACGAATGATGAGAAGTTGGCAAGTCTTAGTGAGAATGTTAAGAAGATGGGGCTGAAGAACTCCGCAGAGATTATTGCTGACGAGGTTATCAAACTCATTAAGGGATAAAGCTATCTTCCAATAGATAGGGTTTAAAGAAACCATCGTAGAACGCTATTCTATCCCCAAACAAAAGAAAGAAAAAGAATATATAACACATGGAACTCAAAGATATTAAATCAGTTTACTTCGTAGGTGCAGGTGGCATCGGCATGAGTGCTATTGCTCGTTATTTCCTTCATAAAGGATTGAAAGTAGCGGGTTACGATAAAACTCCATCTGAACTTACCCACACTTTGGAGAAAGAAGGAATGGACATTCATTATGAGGAGAATGTTCAACTCATCCCTGCAGCGTGCAAGAACCAGCATCAACGTTGGTAATCTACACACCTGCCATCCCTTCTAAGCATGCTGAACTGGTTTACTTCCGTGAGAATGGCTTTGAGATTCAGAAACGTGCACAGGTTCTCGGCACACTCACCCGCACACATAAGGGTCTTTGCTTTGCTGGAACACATGGAAAAACAACGACTTCCAGTATGTGTGCACATCTTATGCACCAAAGTCATTTGGACTGTAACGCCTTCCTTGGTGGTATTTCCAAGAACTATGGCACTAATTATATCCTCTCTGACCATAGTGACTTTGTTGTGATTGAGGCAGACGAGTTTGACCGTTCTTTCCATTGGTTGCGTCCTTGGATGAGCGTTATCACCTCAACAGACCCTGACCACTTGGATATCTATGGTACAAAAGAGGCTTACCTTGAGAGTTTCCGACACTATACAGAACTCATTCAAAAGGGAGGTGCACTCATTATCCGCAAAGGATTAGAGATGAAACCAAACGTACAAGAAGGTGTTAGAATCTATGAATACAGCCGTGACGAAGGCGACTTCCACGCTGAGAACATACGAATTGCAAACGGAACTATCACCTTTGACTTCGTTTCTCCTATTGAAAATATAAAGGATATTGAGCTTGGACAACCCATACCTATCAATATTGAAAACGGTATCTCTGCAATGGCTATGGCTCAACTCAATGGCTGTACGGCAGAAGAACTGCGCAATGGAATGAAGACATATGGTGGTGTTGATCGTCGTTTCGACTTCAAGATAAAGGATAACCGCCACGTCTTCCTCTCAGACTATGCGCATCATCCAAAGGAGATTCTGCAGAGTGCAAAGAGTCTTAAGGAACTCTATGCTGACAAGAGGGTTACTGCAATCTTCCAACCACACCTCTACACTCGAACACGTGACTTCTATAAGGAGTTTGCAGAGGCACTCAGTCATTTCGATGAAGTGGTATTGACAGAGATTTATCCTGCTCGCGAAGAACCGATCCCAGGTGTAACAAGCGAACTCATCTATGACAACCTCAGTCCTAATGTTAAGAAACAGATGATTAAAAAGGACGATGTTCTCGACTTTGTAAAGTCAAGAGACTTTGACGTTTTGGTTGTTTTGGGTGCCGGTAATCTCGACAATTATGTCCCAGAGATTGCAAAGATACTCAACGAGAAATAAGAAGAAAGAAAGCAAAAACTCTTAAAACAAAAGAGAGAAGATATGCACATTAAGTGGAAAAAGATAATTATCACTGCGCTGGACATTGTACTGGCTATTTATCTCATCATGGCAGTTACCTCATGGAACAAGCCTGATGAGAGCAAACAGCTATGTACCAAAGTGAATATCAACATATCTGACTCTAACAATGCTGGCTTTCTTACCGCAACAGAAATCAAACAAATATTAGAGAAGGTACACCTCTATCCCCTCAATAAGAAGATAACTGACATCAATCCACGCAAGATTGAGGAGGCATTAAAAGTGGGACCATTCATCAATACAGCCCAATGCTACAAAACAAAAGATGGACACGTCAACATCTATATTACTCAACGTATGCCGATTATCCGCATTAAGAGTAGCAATGGAGCTGATTACTATCTTGATGATAATGGGGGAATACTCCCGAACTCTAAGTACACCAGCGACTTGATCATTGCAACTGGCAATATAGATAATAACTTTGCACGTCTTTATATTGCTCCTCTTGCCAAGGCTATCAGTGCTGAACCACTATGGCTGAACCAAATAGAGCAGATTAATGTCTTACCAGACAGAGGCATCGAGTTAGTACCACGTGTCGGTAATCATATCATCTTCATGGGTTACTTGCCTAAAAACAATGGTCCATGGAAGCGTAAGCATGATATAAATATCTTCGTTAGAAAGAAGTTGTCACGCTTAGAGAAGTTCTATCGATATGGTCTTTCACAGGCTGGTTGGAACAAATACTCTTACATCGACATAGAATTCGACAACCAAATCATCTGTAAGAAACGTGATGAGAAAGCCGAGAAAGAAGAAGAGGATGCATTGCTTAAGAAGGCTCAGTCTGAACAAGTAGAAGACGTACAACGTACAGAAGAGGAGGAAAGAGATAAAGCCCGTAAGGAAGTGAAACGGCAAGAAGATGCCTCAGCAGGACTTACGGAATAAAAAATATCATTTTAGAGAATATAAAATAAGGAACATAATACTTAACGAATATGGCAGAGTTCATAGTAGCCATTGAATTAGGCTCATCAAAGATTACGGGAATCGCTGGCAAAAAGAAGCTTGACGGCAGTATCTCTGTGCTTGCTGTTGTAAAGGAAGACGCTACACAGTGTATTCGCAAGGGTGTCGTTTACAACATCGACAAGACCGGACAGTGCCTCACTGGCATCATCAACAAACTAAGAAAACAACTGAAGTATGAGATTTCTCAGGTCTATGTAGGCGTGGGAGGACAGTCTATACGAAGCGTTCGCAACGTTATCGTAAAGGATTTGCCTACTGATACCATCATTACCTCAGATATGATAAATGAGTTAATGGATGCCAACCGCAATATGACTTATCCTGACCAGGAGATTCTCGATGCTGCCACACAGGAGTATAAGGTTGACAACCAGTTTGTTCTCGACCCAGTCGGTATCAAAGCCACTCGCTTGGAGGGTAACTTCCTTAATATCCTTTGGCGCAAGGCTTTCTATGATAACCTCAACAACTGCTTTGAGAAGTCTGGCATCTCTATTGCCGAAATGTACCTTGCACCTTTGGCCTTGGCTGATGCCGTATTGAGCGAGGCTGAGAAACGTGGAGGTTGTGTATTGGTTGACTTCGGTGCTGACACAACAACAGTTTCTGTATACTACAAGAACATTCTCCGTCACTTGGCTGTTATTCCATTGGGTGGTAACAATATTACAAAGGACATTGCCAGCCTACAGATGGAAGAGAAGGATGCTGAGGCAATGAAGCTTAAGTATGGTTCTGCTTTCACTGAAAATAACGATATCGACAATACATTAAAATACTCTATCGACTCAGAACGTACCGTAGAGAGCCGTAAGTTCATTGAAATCGTTGAGGCACGTATTGGCGAAATCGTTGAGAATGTATGGTGTCAGGTACCTTCTGACTATGCCGACAAACTCCTTGGCGGTATCATTCTCACTGGTGGCGGTATGAACTTGAAGAACATTGAACGCTGTATTCGTAATACCACACATATTGACAAGATTCGCAAAGCAAACTTCGTCACACATACCATCGCTTCAAGCAATGCTGATATCACAGCTAAGAATGGTGATATGAACACAATTCTCGGTTGCTTATCAAGGGAGAAATGAACTGTGCTGGACCAGAATACAACCCTGCACAGAGCAATCTCTTCAACAACGAAGACATTGCAGTAGCAACTCCTATTGATCAACAGCAGCAACCTTATACACCATCATCTACAACAAGACAGGGACAAGGTATTGTTCCAACACCTGAAGAGAAGAAGAAGGCTGAAGCTGAACGTCGCAAGCGTGAAGAGGAAGAACGCAAGTTGCGTGAGGAAGAGGAAGCAAGAGAGCGCGAAATCGAGGAGGAGAAGCGTCGCAATAGCTTCTGGAACAAATTCTCACGTAAGGTGAAGGAGTTCGGAAAAACCATTATGAGTGAGGATGAAGAATAATCCAACAGCTCACACAGAAAAAGAACATAGGAAATAAACATAGACAACATACTGTTATGGCAGACAACAATAATAAAATGGATATATTAGACTTCGGTGACGGCGATGTAGCTGATAGCATCATCAAGGTCATTGGTGTCGGTGGTGGTGGTGGTAACGCCGTAAACCACATGTACAGAGAAGGTATCCACGATGTGACCTTCGTACTCTGTAACACGGATGCGCAGGCACTCAACGACTCTCCTGTTCCTGTTCATCTGCAATTGGGTAAGGAAGGATTAGGTGCTGGAAACCGTCCTGAACGTGCACGTCAGGCTGCAGAAGAGACAAGCGAGGATATCAAGCGTATGCTCAACGATGGTACGAAGATGGCATTTATCACCGCTGGTATGGGTGGTGGTACGGGTACTGGTGCAGCACCTGTCATCGCACGTGTCAGCAAGGAATTGGGCATTCTCACCGTGGGTATCGTTACAATTCCTTTCCGTTTTGAGGGAGCTAAGAAGATAGACCAAGCGTTGGATGGTGTTGAGGAGATGGCAAAGCATGTCGACGCACTGCTCGTTATCAACAACGAACGTCTCCGCGAGATTTATCCAGAGCTGAGTTTGCTCAATGGTTTCCGTAAGGCTGACGACACCCTGAGCGTGGCTGCTAAGAGTATTGCAGAGATTATCACCGTTCATGGTATTATGAACCTCGACTTCAACGATGTTAAGACAGTCCTCAAAGATGGCGGTGTAGCTATCATGTCTACTGGTTACGGTGAGGGTGAAGGTCGTGTGAAGCAGGCTATTGAGGATGCACTCAACTCACCCCTGCTCAACGATAACGATGTCTATAAGTCTAAGAAGATTCTGCTCTCTATCAACTTCAACACTGATAACAAGGACAACCCTGGTCTGACAATGGAGGAGATGGGCGATGTGACAGAGTTCATGAACCACTTCAGTGCAGACTTCGAGTTGAAATGGGGACTTGCTATTGACCCTGAACTCGATAAGAAGGTTAAGGTTACTATCCTTGCAACGGGCTTCGGTATTGAGGATGTTGACGGTATGGGTAGCCATATCAAGAAGCAGACACAAGAGGATGCAGCACGTCAGGCAGAGGAAGAGGAGAAGGCTGCAGAGCGTCGTGACCGTCGTGATCGTTTCTATAAGGACAACAACAGCTCACAATACAAGCATCGTCCACACATCTATCGCTTTACTGCGGATGAACTCGACAACGAGGATGTTATCCTTGCTGTAGAGAACACACCAACCTATAAGCGTACTAAGCAGATGATTAAGGACATCAAGCGCATCAGTAATCCTGAGCAAGATAATGAAGAAAACGAAAGCAACGAAGGCGCTGTTGAAGGCGTTATTAGCTTCGTATAATAGTTATATCAATAATAAGAAAAGGCTGAACTCCGAAAGAAGTTCAGCCTTTTTTGATTCATCAACCTTCTTCATTATAAGATATTGGTGTCCGATAAAACTTTTTGGAGTTATCTGTGTTAGTTAAAATAGGCTTAAACTTATGATTTCATTAATTTATTAGGTTATTATAGGGCTTCCCTTGTTAAAATAAGCACATTTTATAATGCTTACAGTTTGAAACTGAAAACCAAGCCTCTAGATAAGTAAAATGGCTGCAACACCGATGAGTAAAGAGATACAGAGCTTTCAGTTTATTTTTACCGGACAGCAATAAAAGCAAAACATGTTCCCTTAGATGCGCTGAATAAACATAAAACCCAACACCAGACAAACCCAACAATTGCCTAAAACCTAGTAAAACACTTAACCCAAACCACATATTATCATAAACGATATTATAACCTTATTACAATTAAGTCATTTATATTTGCATAAATAAGATATTTTTTTAATAATTTTTGCATTATACTTCTTTAAATAAAGCTAAACATATTCACTTATCAACACTACAATTACATCTTGGGATAAATAGTAAGAGTTTATACCATTTGATTTCACCAAACAAATACAATAATGAAAAGAATCATTTTTTTACTAATTACTTGTGCTTGTATATTAAGCACACATGCACAAATGACCGTTATAAATCAATTTACAGTTCAAAAACGGACAATTCTGGGATTTCTATCCCCCAAGAATTCTCTTATAGCAATGTACCAAAGCTAATAATGTATAATGTTGGTGTAGGAGAAAAAAAGTATTAATCTATGATGAAGAGCTAACCCTTATAAAAACTATTGATCTTGGACATATAAGGACATTTGATTACCAACTCAGTTATAATGACGAGAAGAGAGAAATCAAAGCGGTAAAAAGAAATCTCTAAACATCTAATAGAACACTCCAGAATTAATTCATACCAAGATTTTTATCGCAGATGGAAAGTTACTTGATTTTGATTTTTGAAAAAAAAACTAACAACTGTGATTCTAGAAAATGGAGATAGCCTTATAACTACAGGCTATGACAGCTATTTTAACCAAGCATCCAACTCAAAAATTTCTTTTTTTACAATCAATTTGGGAGAAAATATCCTATAAATTATTGGATTTTTTTAGCAAAGGTAAAGCTTATCATTATCGTGCAAATTATGAAATAGAATACACAGATTGGCATCCTGTTGGTACACATATCTCCATTGAACATAAAGAAATAGAATGCATCAAACTATTCAACATCAATCTGAATAATAAAGATACTCGCAGTAATAATTACTTTTACCGTATCTCAAACACTATTTTAACAATGATGCAGATTATGAGTATATTATACCTAAATATAAGTTATCTTCAAAAAGGGATTTCTGACTTTTATGATTTTAATAATTTAACCTTCGTAGAGCCCAGTAAACAAAAGATAGACACCATTAAATCAACACTTATCACTAAAGAATCAAAATCTGTTCTAGCAGGATTTAAGATTGTATCTGCAAATGGGACTGTAGTAAAAGACCTTGATTTTAATGCAGATTTCGAGGGGTATATTGACACGAGAAGCGCATATGTTATAACAATCGGAAGAAACATATACTTAGCTTTCGATGGTGAAGTAAATGGAGTTAGTTCCACTGTTTTCTATAAGATTAATAGAACGACAACTGAAATCAAGCAAGTAAAAATGGAAACCGCAGCAATGACTTTATCACCTGTCGTTGCAGAGCGAAATGCTACAATTGATATTAATTTGAAAGATGATAATAATGCTGGATCAGAGATTGCTATAATATCAACAAATGGTACACAAGTAAAACGCATTTCAATGCCGGCAAATCAAACAACTTCCCAAATCAACATCAATGCTCCAGCAGGTCTTTATTGCGTAAGTCGTATGCAGAAAGGAAAAGTTGTTGAAACCAAAAAGATTGTTATCAAATAAATCATTCTGTATTTATAAAACTCAAGAGGGTATGTCAAAAAGTAAATACCATTTTGATAATCTTAAAGTTTGAAACAAACCAACAAGAAATGACCATTTCTATACTCGATTTTGAGTAAAGAAATGGTCTTTTCTTTGCCTTTAGAAGTATCCTACTTATAGATTGAAAGTTGTCAAGTTATTAATTTGCATTTTGACACACCCTCTTTTTTGATTCATCAACCTTCTTCATTATAAGAAGAATAACCCCTTCCCTTTGGGGAAAAGGCAGTCTTTCTATAAGTCGCTTTACCCTTATATGCGTTCTTATTAAGCCTCCGCACCACATGTGTTAGGCGTCCGCACATAATGTGCTAAGCCTTCGCACACTCGTAGGAGATGGTAAGTATTCTCCTATTTTGTAGTATTTTCTTTCTTACAAAGGCTCATTCCAGAAATATAATAGACCGTTGGGAGTGGTTCTTTTAGGTACAGTTCCACATCATATTGCTTACAACTATCAGAAAGGGCATAGTCTGAAAGTGAGAAAGAACGCTTAAAAGATCTCCCCTTAAAGCTAAAATAAATATGATCTACTCTAAAAGTTGAAAAGCCATTTAATGGTACCTTGTAAATCTTTTCTGGCAGATAATACGACCTTAACATCAGAGTGACCCCAACTACTGTCCAACAAATACATGCGTTATTAACTATAGCATCAAAGCCCTTCGATGCTATCAACTTATCATATAGGATTGCCACAACCGTAACAACAATAAAGAGTCCAATATCATAATATGACACCACCAGAAATCTCTGATAGATAACATAACATCCCATTATCAATAGCAACGAAAGGAAATTACGCAACTTACCCAACTTCGCCTTACTAAATAGAGCCTTCATTCTACCTTATTTACAATGTTATATCTATGGATTGTATCGTAGACACGCCACAAATACGCTCCTCACATAGTCCTAAATATTAATCAATCCAAGACAAACACCTAAGACAAACATGTTCCCTCAGATGCGCACTTCATCAACAACCAAAAATCAACACCTAACACCTAAACACAAAACATGTTCCCTCAAATGCGCACTTCATCAGCACCTAACATTCAACAGCCAACACCTAAACACAAAACATGTTCCCTCGAATGCGCACTTCATCATCACCTAACATTCAACACCCAACACCCAAGCCAACATTTACACATCATCATCACCCAACATTCAACACCTAACACCCAGCATCTAACACCCAACACCTAACATAGGCACCAAATACTTTGCCA